>JACCDX011904988.1_pt1 | contig 54418 bp, 62 predicted proteins | sample 7449681 | NCBI WGS metagenome assembly JACCDX01 (sample SAMN15323450, study PRJNA562643) | freshwater metagenome | isolation source: river surface water | place: USA:Blue River Watershed | collected 2017-08-18
ATAGCTGATATGGCTGATACAAATTCTGAAACTTCTTTACCTGAATCAAATGCTTCAGCCCATCCTTCGTTTAGAATCTTTTTGATCCAATAAATAGCTTGTGGAACTGCAAAAATTGCTGTAATAACTGGTCCACCAAAATTTTTGAACTTTGAGAGTGTATTTGCAAATTTTGGAAATTTTTCAATTAGAGCTGAAATAAATCTTGTCCACAGCACCTTTTTTCCTGATGACTTTTCTGGAGTTTTTGGAGTTTCGCCAATACTGTCAATATCTCGAATAATACTCGGACTGACTTCATCAGCTGCTAATCTGTAACTAATTAATTTTTGTAATACTTGTTCTTGAGTATACAATTTCTTAGAAGCAATTCTGATATTTTCTTGTAAAGGATTTGAAATTTTGCTCATAATTCTATCAGCAAATTCATAATCACCAGTTTTGTCTAAATAATCACAAAATCCTAAAATATAACTAGGGACAAAATTTTCCATATTCAATAATCCTATTAAGTTATTAACTTTTTACGTGAAATTTATCTTTATTCCTTTTTTTTCAATGTAAAATAAGATTGTGGACTACAGATTATTAGTTTTTGAACCTGTGTTATCTGAGGCAGTTAATGATGATTGCATTCTATGGAAAGCTCAGTTAGAAGTTTTCAATAAATTTAGCTCTCTTCAAACTGTGATGATTGGTGATTGGATTGAACTTAGTAACCGCAGAACAATCAAAGAATGGATCAAATTATTTGATGAGAACTTGTTTGAGTATTATATAAATTTTGACAGTGAATATTGCTTAGAATATATCATTTGTGAAAAAGGTACTATCAACTATTCTATCCAACTTTTTGCATGTGATATAAGAGCTAATACAACTAAAATAGAAATAGCTGAAGATGTTATCATGCCTCTTCTGTTTATATTAGATCTTCAAAAGAAAGGTAAAATAAATCCAGTAGCACTCAAGAAAAGAATTGAAGTTGCTGCTGAAATGTTAGTTCCAGATAATATGAATTTGACAGTTTCATCTAACTTAAAATCATTAAGTAAACTATGTGATATCTGCATTGATTACGAGACAGATTTATCATTTCAAATAAAAACTGTATCTGACAAGTGAGTGTATAATAACTTTATGAAAATTTTATATGTTGCTTCTAATCAAAAGACAGCTCAATTTCCATTTTTGACTGACTATCAAAATGACTGTCTTCTTATTGGTTTAAAAGAGCTTTTTGGTGATGATGTAGTAGATGTAAACAAGAGATTTCATCTTTATTCAGATTATCCAGAAGCTGATGCAAAAGCTGATTATGGTAGTGGATTTACTATCACACGTTATTTAGAGTCAGACAATTGTGATAGAGAAGATATCCATAAGAAGATCAAGAACAATTATTTTGATCTTGTTATTTATGGAAGCATTTGGCGTAATCAAGATTATATTGATTTAGTCCATGAGCACTATGATAAGAGCAAAATTCTTTACATTGATGGTGAAGATTCAACCAATTTCAATGAGAGACTTAAGGATGGAGCTCTTTATTTCAAGAGAGAACTTAATCCTGATCCTAGTCAAAATCTTGGAGACTTGCTCCGTTTTGTTCTTCCAATCCAATTTGCATTCCCTACTAAGAAATTCAACAAGGGTATGAAGAAAGAGCGTAGAGTTGCTCATAGTGATCCAAGAGATAGAAGCACTTATGTTTTCAAGACAGAAGGTGAATATTATCAAGATTATCAGTTTAGTAAGTATGCTGTTACTACTAAGAAAGCTGGTTGGGATTGTTTGAGACATTATGAAATCATGGGTAATAGCTGTATTCCACTATTCCAAGATATTCAACATGCTCCTCGCTTTACAATGATGAAGTTACCTAAAGCACTATTAACTAAGGTAATGTTCTTTGATAAGAATGATCCAAAGTGGTTGGATAAGAACTATGATTATCTTCTCTCCGAAATGCAAGAACATTTTGAGAAGTATAACACTACAGTTCGATTAGCTGAACAAGTTTTGAATGAAGTCAAAATTTATAAAAGATCATAAAAACCAATGGGGACACTAAAATTTGTGTCCCCATTTTTCTCTAAAGTTTTTTTCCAAATCAAACGTATTCTTTTTCCATTCATCTTCAGACTTAAAAGTTCCATGTGACTTTTGTCCATAATGATCTACTTTGGATGCAGCAACTAAACCATGCTTGCATCCTTTTTCTTTTAATCTCATGATAATGTCATTGTCTTGGAAGAAAAATGAGAATTGTTCATCGAGAGGAAAAATCCAATCCTTGACTTCTTTCTTCATTACCCAACACCATCCACAGAAATGAATAATTAAATCAAATCCAATTCTAACCATACTTTCAGGAGTAAATCTATGTTTGATTTCAGCAAACGGGACAATACCAGTTTGTTCTGTTGGAGATCTTGGAGAAGCAGTATCTAAGTTGTGTTTGATCATTGCTGCTTCCATTTTTGTCCACCAATCTTTGTAGAAATTAACATCATTATTTACAATACAAGTGTAATCTCCTGTGCAATGTTCAGATGCGATATTTAAGAATGTATTATAGTTAAATGGAATTCCAGGTTTGAGAACATGATCTGCATTTTCATAAACTAAATCAAGATCTTTATTTGATTCAACTAGAATAACATTGAAGTTTTCACTTTCATTTGAATCTTTAAGTGTTCGAAGTGCATTTTGTGTCATTCTATAAATGTCATAATTTATAGTATTTGACAACATAATAATATCTAACTTTGCCATAACATTATTATAAACAAAAAGCAGACTATTCGTCTGCTTTTTGTGCTGTTCTATATTCTTGCATATTGAAAGATTTTTTTGTACTTTTCTTTTTCTTGTTTTTCTTGTTTTTATTATGTTTTGACCACGCTATTGCCCAAGCAATAGCATCTTTTTGTTTATCAGTTTTGTCTGGATAAAAATCAGGATCACTCATTAATTCATCATGTAATTTATCTACTGGTGCTGGCATTTATTTATTTCCTTTATGCTGATCTATCTTGTTGAGGTTTTTGAGATTGATTTTGATTGTCCTTGATATATTCATATAATTTCTTGTATTTTTGATAATTAGGGTCATTTATATTATTTTGTCTTATATATTGTTCATACATTTCGAATGTAGCAATGAAAGATTGAGACATACTAGAAACATTTTTGCTATTGAATAAATTTAATTGATAATCCATGGTACTTTGATAATTTCTTAAATCTTGAGAACCATACATTTGTGATACAGATTGAGTCTGTTGTGGTTGTGTGCCAGATCCTGACAATTGATTCAATCTGTTTGTTAGTGAAGCAGCATCTAATCTAACCGGGTTAGTTGCTGCTTCTTGATATATTTGTTTAATAGCAGGTATAGACATAATATCTACACCATTCAATTTTCCACCTTTTCTCCAATATTGATCTAAGGCAATATCTAATCTTTCTATGCGATCTTCCTGAGCAAATTGCATTAACTTTTGAACAAACTCTTGGACGCTAGATGAACTTCTTTTTTGAGGTAGTGTTTCTTTTGGAGCCATAGATGTTGCTAACTTATTGTTAAACTTTTCTACTAGTTGTGGATAATTTGGACTTTTTTTAGCTTCATTGTCTAAAGCTTGAATATATTCTGGTTTTTGTCTCAAGATTGCCCAAATTTCTCCATTTTCTAATTTTAATCTTACATTACCAATTAAAGGAGAAAGAGCTTTGACCATTACTTGATAGAGTTCGTCTTCTTTTTGTAATTCTGTAGCTCTGGCATTTTTTGCATCTGTATATTGTTTTTGTTCTTGTCCTGGAGTTGCATTTCCGATTAAGTCACTTAAGGTTGTAGATAATAAATTCTCATCAATAGGACCTGAATGGTTTATGACTCTTTTATATAACTCTTGTATTTCAGGTACTTCTCTGATAACAACATTGTTATAACTTGCATTTTGTCTTGCCATTTCGTCAATAGCTTTAGCTACAGAAGGATCTTTTCTGCTTTCCATAACTTTAAAAACATTAGCTGCAAATTCCGCAGGAGTAGTAGAATTACTTATATTTATGCTCGTAGTAGCAGGAGCAGCAAGTTTGTAGAATTTATTATTGTAAATCATATAATATATTTTTTACATACAACAGATCCCATCCTTTAAATAAAAATGAGGAGCGTTTGCTCCTCATTTTTATTCTTCTGTATATTCAAAACCAAATTGCTTCAAGAAAACATAATATGGTTCGTCATCTTTTGGTTTTGGTTCATCTGATGCTAGTAATGGAATGATTTGATTACGAATAAAATCTTCAAATTTATTCTTATCATACTCATATTCAAAATACTTAATTTGTCCAGATAAATTTGCATTTGAATTACTGTCGATACTAAAGTTACTCGGTTCAAATACAAACAATCCAACTTTATCAGATATTGGTAACGAAAAATCTTTACTTGAATTTGGATTTTGTAAACAGTAAGAATAGCACGATAATTGTTGGATATATTTCTCTAAATGGTTTTCATTTATTTCTGTAGTCTTAAAATCAATAACAGAATATGTGCCATCAGGGTTTTTAATTGTTCCATCAATTTTTCCACGAATAATAATTTCAAAGTCTGGATATTTTGAGTTTGTAATAGGTTTACTTTTCACCCATTGATCTGCAGACTGTAATATTGCGTTAGGCATATCACTGCAAACTTCAAACATGTTTTTGTCTAAGTACTTTAACTTAATAGAAGCATCGATAGCATTGAATATTTTTGGTAGTACTAGTGGTGGACGCTTAATATTTTGTCGATACTTTTGATGAAATGCCCATGGACTTTCCAAAAAAAGAAAAGCTAAATCTGATGGACTTAAAAATATAGTTTGCATTTGATTTCTTTCTTGTATAATGAATTCGAATACATACTATCATCCCAAAATAATAATTGACAAATTTATTTTTTTGGGTATCATAAGTGTGATCAATATGATCTGAGGTTAACCAAAATAAAATGAGTGAAGAAGTAAACGATGTTGTCAATGAGACTGTTGCAGAGGTAGAGGAAGTTGCAGCAGAAGTAGACATCACAGCAAATCCAACTATTTCTCATGATGAATATCTTGAGCTTGTTTCTATGCGTCAATCTATTCTTGAGCTTAAGGCTAACAAGTCAGAAGTTCTTGAGTTTGTTATGGTAGCTCAACAGTATGCTCAGCAACTTCAAGCAGCACAAGAGCGCTTGGGTGTTTTGAATGAAGCACTTACTGAGAATACAAATGCTCTCCAAGAGCGTATGCGTGAACTTATTGAGCCACTTGGTGTTCAGGGTGAGTTCAGCATCACAGACACAGAGCCACACTACGTAGTTCCTTCCAACTAATAAGTTCTACATTTCCTCGAAATACTAAAAGCAGACGAAAGTCTGCTTTTAGTATTTAATAACTGGATAAAACTGTTCTTTAGTTATCAACCCAACAGTATTTGAAAAGTCTACAGATATTCCCCACAGCTTTTCATAAATAAGTTGGGTTTTTCTTATTCTAAGATACTCACAAACATCTTCAGTATATAAGTCATCTAACTTCCACAACTCAGGTAATGCTTCAAAGAAATTACTCAAGTATAATGTCTGTCTAAGATGTTCTACTAATGGAGTTTTCGAAAAGTCCTCATTGACTTCGAAATTTACTACAATGATCATAACTAACTTCCTGCATTTTTTAATTGTTTGAGTTTTTTTCTCTCTTCTTTAGCAGCTTCCTTCTTTTCTTTATCTTCACAATAATCTTCATATAGATGTTTATATCTATAAATCACAATTTCAATTCTTGGATTTTCTTTATCTACACCATGAAACCAGTGCTCTCTTTCTCCAGTTTCAGGATCATAGTCTGTCCAATGAATATATTTATCATCATCGACAACTTCCCATTTTTGAAGAATGTCTCCAATAGATTGCAATATCCCAACATGATCAGGAATAATCCACCTTGATAACCACACCTTGATCTTGATTGCAACCCCCTGTTTGATAGGAGAATTGCCATGATTTTTCCATACTTCTTGACAATATGGCTTACAGTACTTCTCATATTCTTCGTACTGTTTTGAAGGGAAAATTCTAGGATATCCACCAACTCTTAAAATTCTTTGATGAGTTTTTTTGGTTACAGGATTTCCAGGGATAGTAAAGCGAACTATTTCTTCATTCATTAAGAAATTTATACAACAGGGACATGTCTTCTAAGGAACATGTTGAAGCTAATAACTGCTGTAATCATCTTATTACTTCCCATATCTAAAGATATACGAGGAAGTGTCAAATACTCACCAAAGTTGAAAGATCTATTGCCTCTATAACCATCTATGAGTTGAAGAAACATTTCATTCTGAAAAACATTAAAAGATCCAGGAGCTTGGTAAAGTTTAAATGTTTCATATTGACTTGGAAGAATAGCTATAGTAACTTCTCCATTTATAGCATGTCCAGTTACTAAAAAATCAGGATATGTATTTCCATAAGCTACATTGTTTCCAAGATTAAAAACTTTTTCACTAACAACTTTGAAATTAATTGTTGCTCTAGTTACTGGGAAGAAATCTCCAAATAATCTTAATCTAAAATCCCAAAATCTTACTGTTCTTCCTAAAGCACGAGTGTCTTGAAACAATCTAGTCGCAGAAACAGGAGTGACTACACTTGTATCAAATCCATTAGTTTGAGTGCTAGTAATAGTAGCTGTCATACTAACATCTTCTTGATCAATATTAAGAGAAGCACTGTCAAGAATATAGAATGGTCTGTTATTAGAAACCAGGATATCTACAACAGATCCAATATTATTTTTTACTAAATCAAAAATATCATTAACATTTGCTGGAGCTATTTCAGTTGTAGCAGTATTACTTAATTGGTTATCTAAGTCTCTTAATATTACGAGAGGTCCATTCATTGTGACTTGATGGAATGGATTGTTGATATCTATTACTCTGTTTCCAATATCACCTTGGATCATAGAGATATCATTTACATCTTGTTGTGTAATTTCTGTCCATGAGTCAAGTAAATATCTTTTACCTCCCATGGTAATAAAATAATAGTTGGATAATAATTCAGGTGATAAGTAAGGCATTATATTCTCGCATATCCAACAAAGTTTATTTCTGCAGTTCTAAAACTTTCATTATTAAATTTGATACTAGATTGCACAGAAGCTTGTCCTAATCTTAAATATCTACTACCGACTAGTAAAGAAAAATTACTAAGAGTAACATCATTATTTTCAAACACACTTAGCAATTCATCCCAATTGTTTGCTGGAATTTTGAAACTTCCAGAAATTTGATAACCTTGAGGAGAAAATATAGGATATTCTGATTCAAGATTTATCAAAAATGATTTTGTATGACTTACAGTTATATTGATAGACCCACTAAGTATTTTATAACTTAAAGCTGCGTCATTAGCAGTAACATTAAACCTACAATCATAGTTTTTTGCTGCTCTTGCTAAAAAATCAAGTGTTGCAGGAGGATCACCATTTATATATCTAATTTCTTGAAATTTTTGATCATATGATGAGTTGTATGACAATTGCAATCTAACATCATTCTCGATAGTAATTGATGCTGAAGTAAGTAAATGTTTTGGAAGTAAACTAGCTCCTCCATTGAACAAAAATCTTCTAACTTGATCAAAGTCATTAATTAAAAGATCAAATGCATCCATGTAATAAGAACTAAATGGAGCAGCTACTTTTACTACTTTAGAGCTATTTATAGTTTGCTTAGGAGTTGTTACTTCGATTAAAGCAAGAGAAGATATTGAAGTATTCCATGTTTTTCCATTGAATGAAATAACATGAGTACCACTGTCACCTTGAATTAATTTTTGAGCAGAAGTGGCTCTTTCAAGTTCAGATGACATATTTTCAACAAGTAAAATTTTGTCATCATACTTTAACCAATACCACTTACCTACATAATCTGAAGTGTATATCATTAGTCAAATTTTATATAAGGAAGAATAGCTTTATCAATATCAGCAATTCTAACTCTTAACTGAGCTAGATTAGGAACGAATTGTCCAGATCTCAATTCTACTTTGATTTGCTCAAGAGCTTGTATTTTTTCAAATATAGCTCCTTGAGAAATAACTTCTTCTAATCTTGATTTAAAAGCTGAAAGAGGAGAGTTTCTGTATTGTGTCAACTCTTTCATGATTTCTTCTCTTTCATCATCAAGTTGAATTCTTTTTTCTTTATTGATAGAAACTCCACCACTTAATATTCTATCAATCTGATTTTTTCTTACGATTAACCCATCTCTATAATCCATGTGAGCTTTCATAGTAGGTCCATCAAAACCACCCTTACCAATAAACTCACTTTTTACTTGTCTAATACCTTCGTCTATTTTTACTTTTGCAATATTACAATCAACAAGTCTCACACACATTTCTACTGGGTTATTGTAAACATTTTCAACATAATCAGGAGATGCATAAGTGTCATGCATTCTTTCATCTCTGAGTTTGAGCATCTTCAATCCATAACATCTTTCTTTTAATCTCTTGTCTGTTTTGGATACAAATCTTGCATCATTAGCTACCCATTTTCTTTTTTCAGTTGAGTTTTCAGCTGGTATAGCATCTGCAGAACAATATTTAGAAGAGTAGACAATATTTTTCTCATCTAATTCTTCTCCAATTCTCCATGGCATTGCAACATGTTTATCTGTGAACATGAGAGTGTCAGTTCCTATCAAGTGTCCAATAACTTCATAGGTTCTCTTCTTCCATTTTGTTCTAAGATCATAAACTTGTTGTCCAGTAACTTGAACATCATTTGACCAGTTTTGCAATAACTCTCCCGTTTCAGGATCTATAGGAGTGAAGTTTACAATCTTGCCATCAGGATCTAACCAATCTTTTCCTCTGTTAGGTAATGTTGATTTTTGACCACCTTGCCAGTCAGTATATTCTGCTGCAAACATAACTCTAGGTTCAATTTTAGGAATTCCATTTTCGTCTTCTCCCAAATAAACAGGAGCAGAAATTAAGAAGTCTACTTTGAAGTTATATGTATTAGTAGGACAATCTTCAGGGATTGGAACTTCTACTGGCATAGGAACTGCATCTAAGTGATAATCTTCTCTCAAGATAGAACATATTTTTTGCTCACCACCAGATAAGAACGAAAATCCAAATGATTGATATCTAGTATCTGGAAGTTTTTTAGTATCTCCAAGAACCAAATCTGCTTCTTCTTCCTTAAATATTTTTTGAAGATATAAAGCAAAATCACTCTTTCTTCCTTTACATACTGTTTCAAAGAAGTACTGTAATTTTTGACCTACTTCATCTGAAAGCTGAGTATAGTCTTCTGATCTTCTGTCTCTAACGACTTGAAGAATATTAGGTCCATCATAATCATCATTAACAAGATCACTTAATTGCTGAAGAATAAATCTATCTTTTAAGAATACTTGTTTTCTAGCAATATCTTCAATTCTCGCTAACACTTGAGTATCTCTTTGAACTCCAGGAGGAAATGATAATCTTATTTTTCTTAAATCGATGTTTTGAAAATCGGTATTAGGTGGAAAATACTCTGCATGAGCTATTAAGAAATCATAATCATCATGAGACATAAATGGGAGTTGACTTCCAGTTAAGTATGTTCTAGGAGTGAAGAATTTTTGCAATTCTTCTGCTACAGCTGGATCTCTACTATCAGATCTTCTCAAGTTTGCTGTTTCACCTAATGTTTGTCCAGATGATAAACCAACAAAAGCTTGTAAACTCCATGAAATAGGATCTGGAACAAGAGAAATCCATTTGTCTTTTTCTGGCAAACTATCTTGAAGTGATAAGATTTGTCTCCATACACTAACTGCAGGAAGTCTTTTAATTTCTTTATCTAGTTGAGATATTTCATCAGAAACAGCCTCAATTTGTTTTTTTGCATTACCATCTGATGCAAATTCATCTGATGATAATAACATTTTCTTACCTTTGTTGTATTCTGGATATAAAACAAGAGTTTGAAGATGATCAATGGTAAATCCAGGTATTTGTCCAGATCTTTCTTTTATTTCTTGAAATCTTTGCAAGAAATCTCTTTTTTCTCTTTGAATTTCTCTTGATATGAATTCTCTGATAGTCTTGATTTGTTCTTGTTCTTGATATGTAGTAAGCTTGTCCAACACATCAATGTTGCTTCTTTTTCCAGTACGCATAATTTCAACAAGTTCTGGAATAAATTTCTGTTGCGCAACTTCTAATAATTTGGAAATGATGATCTGTTGTATTTGAATTTCTGACAACCCAGAAACATATAGTTGAGATTTTACTGACTGAACATCCTTGATCAACTTAGTAATAGGAGCTGTGTATTTTTCAAGAAATTTTAATTCTGGTTTGACATCAGTGAATGAACTATTAGATACTAACTTGTATGCCATGTCAGGATCATCTAGAATTGGACCAATTTTATCTGCAAGAATTTGTGCAAGATTTTGAATCTTTTCTAACCCTGTAGCTCCGGGAACATTCTCAGGATTAAAAGGTTGATCTAATTCTATTGCGTATTTGTAGAGTTTGTGATTGAACATTCTTATTGGATCCAAAAATTATATATGTAAATTTTCTTTGATTACAGTGTTAAGCCCTTCAAAAATAGAATAAAAAAATAATGTTGTTTGTTATTTAGGGAGGGGGAATAACAATGGCGTTACTTTCTAAGACCTTTTTATTCTTAAAGTCTTTGCTAACTTTAAGCTTTTTTGCTGTGTCAAATCAGCCTTCTTATTTCTTATACTTGAACAATCCTGAAACTTTAACTAAAACAGGAATAGTCCATGAGAAAAAAATCCAAAAAGATACAAAAATTAGGTATTTTTTGCATTTTAAAAATGGAACAAAGTCTAATCAAACTTTTTCATTTAGCACACAGAAGCCAGTTGAAAATCTAAAAAAATCTTTCAACTCACATGAACTTCCTGAAAGAGCTGGAGCATTAACATCTAAAAACTTTATGCTCTCAAAAGAAAAAACATCTAAAATATCGTTTTCATCTTCTTTGTCTCCAGAAACAACTATTTCAGGAATAGTTGAAGGCATATTTAAGAAAGATGATGTTATTAAAGTTCAGTTTGGAAATACAAAAAACAAAATAGAAACTTTTGATTTTTATCAATCTGCTTATTCATTCGAAAAAGATATATCATTAGATCTAAACTCAGTTGTCTCTTATCGTTTAGGAGATAGAGAAGAAGTTATGGTTCCTGGGGGATACGGATCTAATATCAATCTAAATGTAACTCCAAAACAAACTGGAATTTTAAAGTTATCCTGTTCCCCAAGAGGAGGAGCTGGAATATTAGTCTATTCACATCGTGGTATAATTTATATGACAAAATTAATTCCAGCTCGTGCGAATTATAATGTTATGTATCTGAGCGTTGAGAAAAATAAAACTGAAACTTTTACATTCATTCCTTGTGGGGGACTGAACTATCCTATCAGATTAGATTTTTCATTAAGCTCAGTTTTAGTTGATGAAAAAATAGCATAGGAATATTATGGAAGAAAGAAAAGTTGCTGGCATTATAGCAGATGAAGTTACAGCTGCAAATCATACTCAAGAAGCATTAGATGAAATCATGGGTATTAGTTCTGATACTCATCAATTCATTTATGAGAAAATGTTAGTAGAAAAAGATGGACAACTGATTGAGATTGAAGTTCCTATCGATGATATTGATTTACTTGATGATATGGATGATGATGATCTAACCGAAGAAGGAGAACGATCATTAGGAATTATCAATCAAGATTACGACAGTACTTCAGGAAATGCTCCAGACAAGAAATCAAGACAAAAGATGCTCAAAGGATCTGTCAAGACTATCAAAACAGAAAATGATGATCAAGATGATTATGAGATAACTTGTCCATATACAGGAAGCACAGAAGTTTATCAAGTTTCTTCTAATGTGTTTGCAAGTTATGAAACAGATCAACATTTTTATGTAGATTTTGATGAGGAAGACTAATCTTCCTCATCCTCTAAAATAACTCCAAATCCAAGTCCACTCTTATCTTTGAGGTCTTGGATTTCTTTTTTTAATTCAATAACAGTTTGCTCTAAAGAGTTAATTTTATTTTTCAAATCTCTTGAGTGTCTGCTGGAGCTTTCTAGTAATGCTCCACAAATTTCTCCAATATCTGAAATACTAAGTGATTGCTGTTCAGATTTTTGCATCAAGTCATCTAATCTTTTTTGTGTCATTATCCTCTCCTAAGTTTTGGTTTTGGGTAAGCAGAGTTACTTTCAGAACTAGGAGCGTTCATTAGTAGATTAACAATGCTGTCAATTTTTGTTCTACAATCTTTAGCTTCTTCATGATTTAAGGCTATTTCTGCTATTTGTGCTCTTAACTCGTATAATTCTGTCAAAAGCATGTCTCTGTCTATTTGAATTTTCATATTATGTTAATGCCTCAGCTTTGTAGATTAGTAGTAACAAACAATGATATTTTATCTTGTATTGCATCACCTAGTCAATTGTCTGATACTAAGATAATTTTTACAAGTGTTTATGAAATTAAAATTCCTAATACAATAACAGTTGAAAACAAAGATCTTGTTGTTAGAAGAATGTGCAACACGTTCAAGGATTTCTCAAATAAATCATATGTTAAGTTCAAGAAAACAGAGTTAGATACAAAATCTCAGATGATAATTCCTTATTTTAAATCGTCTGAGTTTTATTGCATGAGATGTAACAAACTGCACAATGGGAAAAGCGAAAAATGCTGTCCACTCAATCACTCTCCAATAAAATTGGTCAAAGCAGAATTATATAAGATTGTCATTCCTAATATCACTCAAGTAAATGCAGAACTAGAAAGAGCAAAATCTGAATTTTTGGACTTGCATTTCCCTGACATATTGAGTACAATGCTTCTGAAATGAATGCAACTGACAATAGCCGCAAGATCAAAACCATCGAGCTTACAAACTTCATGAACCACGTCAATACCAAATTTGATTTGGCAGATGGAATAAACTTAATCTCTGGAAGCAGTGATAATGGAAAGACTGCTATTATTAGAGCTTTACGTTCCGTACTCAATGATAAGCATGATAGTGCTTGGATAAGACATGGGCAACAAGAATACACAGTAAGAATAACTTTTTTCAATGGTGATATTATTGAACGCACCAAAGGAAAACGTAATATTATTGCAATGTATCCTAAAAATGGCATAGCAAAAGTTGCACAAAGTTATGGAAAGGATATGCCACAAGAATATAAAGATTTCATTGGGTATATACCTGAAACATCTGATGGTCCTCTGCCATTCTCATTGCAGAAAAAAGATATGTTTCTTATTGATAAGAGTGAAGTTTCTCTAGGACAAGAGATATCTATACTTCTTCAAGTTGATGACATCGAAAAAGCTGCATCTAATTTGAAAAAAGATATGACACGCTATAATTCTCAAATCAAAGATCATACTACTGAAAAAAACAATGTTGAAGAAAAACTGACTAAATATGAAGGTTTAGAAGATAAAGTCAAATTATTCAATAAATTAGACAAGATTTTATTAAAACACTCTGACTTATCTAACACTGTCAATCAAAAGAAACAAATGTTTGATCGAGGATTATCCTTACGCGATGATTACAGAAAAATCAACAGAAGTCTTAAGAATTATCAAAAAATTTATAATCTTTTAGATGGTGAGCTTGTAGACATTGAAGAAATTCAATCTGTTTACGAAGATAAAAAAACGATTATCCAATCCGCTAAAAATTACACAAAAAATATTCAAGATTTAAACACTCAAATAATGATATCCAATGAATTTGTTGAAGGATCTATTGGAACACTAGTTGATGAAATAGATGTTTTGGATAATGCAATCAAAAGCAAAAAATCTCTACTTGATGATATAAATGATATAGATCAGCAAAAAATTAGTATTGATGATTCCATTTCTGATTTAAGGACAAAGATCAATACATATAATGAAGAAATCAAAAATCTCGAAGAACAACTCAAAATTACAAAACAACTATGTCCATCATGTGAAGGTGAGGGTTTTGTAACTATTTACAAGGCAGATTAATATGTCAAAAGTACCAGTAAAAAAAGTATTGTTTGTAGGTGATCAACATTTATGGCATGTCACTCCAGAAAATCGTGTTGATGACTATATGCAATCAATGTTAGAAGAGTTAACAGAATGCTTCACTATAGCTTCTGAAAATAAGGTAGATGCTTTAGTTTTACTGGGGGATCTGTTTGAAAAACCAGAACCTAGTGCATTATTGAGAAATTCTGTAATCAAACTTTTGCGTCAAGATTGGAATTTTAGGATTATTGCATTAGAAGGTAATCATGATAAAGATCATTCTAATGACTTGGAAAAAACTGCTTTAGGTACTTTACGTCACTTAGAACTTCTTGAAATTATTGATTATGATCCATCTTTAGGCATTGCTTTTCATCATTTTACTAGACAGCTTGATAACGAAATGATAGCTGGAAAATTAAGATTTAACCCTGCTATCATTCATTGTGCTCACGCTTCAGTAGGTGACAAATTAGATAGATTTGGTGAGTATATTTTCTTGTTTGAAGATGTACCCTTGCATGACAATACTAAGCTACTGATAAGTGGACACATTCATCATGCTATGGAACAAACAAGACAAGATGGAAAGCTCTTTATCAATCCTGGAGCTATATCAAGAAGATCTGCTTCTAAAGATAATTTATTCAGACAAATCAGGGTTTTACTCCTAGAATACACTCTTGATGATTGTACTATTTTGAAAAAAGAATACATTCCATTAAAGAGTTCAAAACCTGCAGAAGAAATTTTCAACCTTGCTCTTATCAATGAAAAGAAACAGCAAAAAGAAAACGCAAAAAATCTAGTCCTGCAAGTTTCGGGTATTAGTACTTCTAATTGGAATTACACAACTCTAGATGATAAATTGCATGCTATCAAAGAAGCTGGACAACAAGTAGGATTGACAAAGAAATCAATTGACATTGCTATTACTGCAGTTAAGAATGTTAATGAACCAGAAAAGGTAGGAAAAAATTGAACATATCAAGCGAAATTCAAAAATTCAAGTCACTGAGAGATAAAGCAGAAGGGCAAATTGAAGCATATGAAATTCAAAAGAAAGATTTGACTAGGAAGTTTAATGCTCTAAGTGAATCCTGTAAACAAAAATATGGTTGTGAGCTAAATGATCTTGAAGACACAATCAAAACAGATGAAGAGACATTAGAAAATCTAGTCACACAAGCACAAACTAAATATCAGGAATTAACAAAGCCAAATGAATAATTTGGACATATATCAAATCAAGAAAGAATGTAATGAAATAAAAGTTGAGTTGTCACGTCAACTAGCTCAAAAAGAAATTCTTGATGAACAACTTTTAGAAATTGAAAACAAAATACTTGAAACGGAAGAACTGATAGAAAGCACTAATAGTGCTTTCTACTTTTTGAAACAAAGAGCTGCTGATACAAGATCACAAGCTATACCAGTGATAGAAAAAGCTGTTTCTGATGGATTATCTTACATGTTTCAAGAAGAATATTTATTCAGATTTAAGTCAAATGAATCAAGTACTAGTGACATATCTGCATTTAATCTAGTTGCTAAAGTATACAAACAGATAGATGGAGAAATAGTGGAAAGATGTCCTTATTCTTCTAATGGAGGAGGACTTCAAGAAATCATTAGTATCTTGCTTCGTTTTTCATTTATTGTGTATCGAAAATATAATGGAATTGTTATATTGGATGAAGCGCTAGCAAGTGTTTCTGCTGATAAAATGATGGACAGACTTATAGAGTTTCTAAAGTCTTACGTAGAAACTTTAGGATTACAATGTGCGTTTATTACTCATAGAGCTGATAGATTTGTTCAAATTTCAAATAAGAATTTTTTGGTAACAAGAGAAAATGGTTTAGCAGTAGTTAATGAGATGACTAAAGAAGAAATGCTAGACTATTACAAAAATCTTCAGGAAGAATTAGCTTAAGATGAAGAACAAAATAAATGATCCTACTTATGACTTTGTTCAAGGAATATACATGTTGCACGTACCAGATAAATCTCAATTAAGTAATCCTTTTGCTGCTAATAAAAGACAACGATCTAAAAAAATTGTTGTCAAGACAGAAAAGAATTTCCCAGTAGATATCAATCAATGGACAACTAAGACATTTGTGGATTATTTTGCTGAAGAATATAAAAACAATTTTAATGGTTTTTATAAGATTACATACACATCTGATAACAAAATCATGAACTCCATTTCTGATTTTATGGAAGACAATAATCTTGCTAAAAATGAATGGACTAAGAAGTTTTTAGATTGGTGCTTTGTAAATAAAGAAGTCATGGTAAAGAAAACTGGACATTTTCTTCTTATGAACTTACCTTCATTCTTGAACAGATATTATCAAGATGTAGTTATTAGCAATCACAAAACACCATTAATTAGTATTTTCTCGGATGTTGATTTACTCGCTAAACAAGGTAAGTCAAAAGAGATATATTCAAAATATGGCATTCCTACAGCATCTACTTATTATAAATATTCCAAAAATATTGAAGATGATCAGATAGAGAGTGGATTAAAGAAACTTTTTACATCACTAGCTGAAGGAACTGCAGAAGATAAAAAGTTATTAGAGAGCATCGTGCAAAAATCTATATCACGTTCTCCTTATATTTCTGATTTTATAATGCTTGACTGGAGAGAAACTTTCCAGGATATTGTAGACAAATTCAAGGATGAGACTTGGTGGAGAGATGAAGATTACCCTGGATCTCCTAGATTTGATTACGATAAGTTTATAAACAATGGATAGCCAAACAATAATAAACGAAGTAGAGCTACTTATAAGATCTAAAAGAACTATCTTATACGTTGTTACTCAAGAAGAAAACAGAGTTATATCAGCTTTGGAACAAATGTGTTCCAAAGCTGATACTGCTTGGGATCTCATAAAATGGGATGTTGTGTCAGGACTTAACTCTACATTTCCAGAGTTTCTTCCAGCAAAAGAACAAGATAAACAGTTAGATCAAGAAGAAGTATTATCTTGGTTTCATAAGTTAGAAGTTCCAAAAAATAAATTTTGTTTACTTGTTCTAAAAGATTATAATAAATTTTTTGGAAGTGGAAATTACAAAGGACAAGTTGAACACAGGGTAACAAGACATGTTAAAAATCTTGCTTATGATTTCTGCGTGGAAAACAAAGCCATCATTATTATTTCTAGTAATTTGGAATTGCCGTCAGACTTGGAGAAAATGGTTCCAGTTATTGACTTCCCACTTCCAACAAAACAAGAATTAGAAACAAAAGTAGTTGATCTCTTAAGTCGTGCAAGCAAAAGACAATCTTTAGCTGCTAAATTTCAAACTAATTATTCTTCTGATGAGTTAGATATTATTGTTAATTCATTTCGCGGGTTAACTATTTCTGAATGTGAACAAGTTTGCACTTATTGCATGATCAAATATCCAGCTCTTTCTCCAGATTCAATTTCTCAACAAAAAAGAGACATCATTAGAAAATCAGGACTTCTTGATTGGATAGATGACAAGATTGAGATGAATGATATTGGAGGATTAGAAGCTTTAAAAATATGGCTAGATAAACGTAAAGATGCATTCTCTAAGGAAGCATTAGATTATGGTTTGCCTTCTAATCCCAAGGGTATTTTACTAGTAGGTATCCAAGGAGCTGGTAAATCTTTATTTGCAAAAGCTATTTCATCATATTGGAATTTTCCATTACTTAGATTAGACATGGGAAAAGTATTTTCAGGATTAGTAGGCAGTTCTGAACAAAATATGAGACAAGTTTTTAAGATTGCTGAAAGTGTAGCCCCCTGTATTCTTTGGTGTGATGAAATTGATAAGGGTATGTCAGGTTCTAGAGGATCTGGTGTTTCTGACAGTGGGACAACTTCAAGAGTATTAGGATCTTGGCTTACATGGATGCAAGATAGAAATGAACCTGTCTTTGTCGTTGCCACTGCTAATGATGTTAGTGGACTTCCTCCTGAACTGTTGCGTAAAGGAAGATTTGATGAAATATTTTTTGTTGATCTTCCTAAGTTTCCAGAAAGAAAAAAGATATTTGAAATTCATCTAGAAAAAAGAGGACGAAATCCTAAGTTTTTTAAGATAAATAAGCTTGCTGAAATGACAGAAAGTTTCACAGGTGCTGAGATTGAATCACTCATTGAAGCATCTTTGTATGAAGCTTTCTCTGACAATAAACGTGATATAACAGATGAAGATTTAGTCATTTCTATTCAAAATCTTGTTCCTATATCTAAACTCATGAAGGAGGAAATAAATGCACTTAGATCATGGGCAACAGAAAGAGCTAGAAATGCATCGACAATTGATTTTCCTTCTGGTAGTATAGATGTGGAAGAAGAAGACTTATGAGTGATTTTGACAATATATTAGGTGTTGACAAAATAGTAAAACTAAGAGAAAAAGCTAAAACCGAAAGAATGATTGAAGGTAAAGGCTGTTCTCTGTGTGATTATTCTGGATATACCATTAATGAAGATGGATTATCTTCTATGTGTAGTTGCCAGAAGACTAAGTTTTTTATTGAGCTGTTTAGATTAGCTGATGTTCCTGCTTACCTATTCAATAAGACTGTAGATGATTGGAATTTCAGAACTGGTAAGAATGGAAAAGATTTAGGCAGCCAACAAGATATTAGTCAAAAAACATATGCATTGATATCTTTTTATGACAAACACTTAATTAATATCTGCACTAATCAAGCTCCAAAAATTAAACATTCTGGTGGCATAAAGCAACCATTACACTCCATTTTATTTGAAGGTGGAACTGGAAGTGGAAAGACATTTATTGCTGCTGTTCTAGTTCAATCTGCAATTAAAAAAGGATTGACTGCAAAATATTATAAGCTTTCGGATATTATTGATATTCTGACAAAAAGTGAAAAATATGATCAAGCAGATCGTATCAATGAAGAGTTCAAAAATCTTGATCTTGTAGCTATTGATTGCATACAACAATACGATTATTATGCAAAATACACCTTGCAACTTGATAGAATATCTTCTGCTAGATTAAACTCTGGAAAACCTACATTGCTTTTTTCTGATGGAAACGCTTCATCAGTTAGTAATGGATCTAGCTGGAACTCTTTACTTCATTCCTGTATTACTGTAAGATTGCCAAACGTAAGATGAAACTTGATCAATACGAATTAGAAATATTGTGCTTAGCTCACATCACTCGAAGTGCGAAGTGTATGGAGAAGTTACTTGCACGTAATATCAAACTTGAGCATTTTACTCACATTGCTCAGGGTGATAAGCAATCTTTTACTCAAGGATTATTTAAACTTATTCTTGACTACTGGGAAAGTAGTGGAGGAAGTCTTTTCACGTCATATGTTCTTGAGTCAAAATTCCTAGAATATAATGTTTCTGACAAAATCAAAGCTAAGATCTTAAATGTTTGGACTGAGATACTTGACGCTGATACTGATGATAATAACTTTCATGAGATAATCACTCAACTCAAGAATAAACAGTGCTTAAGATTACTTTCTGAAATGATGACAGAAAGTAATAATAAGCTTTCAAATCCAAGTGAAAATACTGGCATTTCTGAAGCAGTAAATGTCATTATGGGTAAGCTTGATAATATTCAATCTGAGATGAATGAAACACATACTGATATACAGAATTTTGATGTGTCTCAGTCTGCTGATTTCTTCAATATTGAATATAACAAGAGACTTAATCATCCAGAACAATTCAGGGGTATTAACTGTGGAATAAGCAACCTTGATGAAAAAACTTTCGGTTGGTTGCCAGGACAGATTGTAGTATTCCTTGCTCCTTCTTCTGGAGGAAAGAGTGTAATGTTACTTAATTCTGCAATGCATGCTAATCAAGTTTGCAAGAAAAAAGTTCTTTACATGTCTTTTGAAATGAACTCTTGGTTGTGTTTGCTCCGACACGTTTCTCTTATGTTTGAAATTCCATATAGTCAAATCAAGAAAACAGATTTGTCTAAAGATGAAATCAAATTCATTACAGATGGATTGAAGAAAGCTGCTGAAGGTCCATACTTTGAATATGATGTCAATATGGAAGATCCTACTCCTGAATATATTGATGCAAAGATTAGAGATCTTATAGCAAGCAAAGGTAAACCAGATCTTTTAGTTGTTGACTATATTGGTAATATGACTGTACGAGATGCACCTAAGGGAGCAAAAGATTATGAATTACAGTCTTTAGCTATCAAGAAATTGTTTACTATGGCTAAGAGATATAACATCCCTATTATCACTGCACAACAGATTAATAGAGAAGCTATTCGTGATGCTCGTAAAGCAAAAGAAAACAACAAGTTTATGTCATTTGATCAAGCAGCAGTATCAGGTGGTCAGGTGTTGATGCACTTGTGTACTTATGCTATTGCTATGGAACCAAACAAAGAACATGGTTATTGTATTTTGCATCCTGTAAAAATGCGTGATGCTCATTTCCAACCATTTCCTGTTTCATTAAATCCTGATTACAACAAGATAAACGAACTGACTAAAGAAGAACAAGAAGCTATTATGGGTAAACATAATGCTTTGAGCGGTTCAACTGTCAGCACAATAAAAGGTACTCCTGAAGAAGCTAAAACTCCAATGAGAAAACCTAAAGCTAATTCTGAAGACGAAGAAGTTGAATACTACGATAAAGTTGATATTTCTAATGATGAAGAATTAGATCTTGCTGATTGGGTGCTGAGTTAATGCAAAAAATATCAAGAGCATTCATAGAAGAATTACAAAAATCCATAAGCATTTTAGATTTTATGGAGAAAGAATATGATGCTGACTTTATTTTTTCAAAGTCAAGTGATTGGGCTAACACAAGATGTCCAATGCCAAATCATAATGACAGCAACCCTTCTTTTGGAGTTAACCAGACTAACAATACATACAACTGCTTTGGATGTAATAATAGTGGAGATCTTATCAAACTAGTTCAAGAAGTAGAAGGTTTGAATTTTATTGAAGCAATTGAAAAGCTTTCAAAATATGCTGGTATAGATGTTGAGACTACTAATCTTGACATGAAATATTTGCTTAATGAATTAAACTCACATATTTCTCAAAAACTAAATAAAGAAAACTCTTCTGATTATCCAGGAAGTTTATCTGAAATTGGTTTTATGAATGCAGTGTCTATAAAGTTGAAAAGCTATTGTCGAAAATATCAATCTGAAAAATTTGAAGAGTGGGTGGATGAAAAATATAAAGAGATTGATTATGCTATCAACAATAAAGAATACAAAAAACTAAACAACATTTGGTATGGATTGGGTAAAGAAGCTAAGGAAAAAGTAAAGGAGCTTACAGATGGAAAAGTTGCTTAAGATACTTCAAGAAACAAAAGAAAACATCAATAACGCTCCTACTGAATATCCTGTAAATATAATCATGAAAGGAAAGGATGCAGCTAGTTTGCACTTTTTATTATCTGTATACACTGCTTACTTTGAAAATTTCTCAGAAGAAGATATACTTAGATATCTCTTAAGACAAACAGTTTTGCAAGAATTTTCTAAACTTTCTGATTATGAACAAATCCAACATCCAGCAAATAGTAATCAACCCTGAGCTAATTCCAAATATAATTAAGAACAGTGAACATGATTTATTTTGTATTTGGAATGCAGCAAAACAAATAGATTTTGAAAACACAGGCATTGTTAATCAATCTGATTTCATAGACATTGCAATAAAAATTTTCGGTTTTAACAAAACTTACATTTACTCCAAAATTAATAAAGGTGTTAATCTTTACTGGAGACAACCTTATGGCAAGAAGGGAGTAAAGAAAATTGCTCTTCTTGGTATTAATCAAATTATCAAGAGATTACAACCTTCTGTAACTAGATCTAAGCCAGTTGTAATTCCTAATTCTATTTTCTTTAATCAAACTTCAAAATCAATAAAGAATTTATTTATTGGTATTTTTGCAGCTCGTTATGAAGATCAACGTCCCATAAGTATTGAAACCATTTGTAAATACACTTCTTTGAGTGAAAGTTCAGTCAGAAATTCTCTTAAAGACTGTCCATTTATCAATACAAAATCTAACTACGAAATTGTATTTGAAAGCTACAGTAAGCCAGAACTTTTAAAAATATTCAAGCAGCAAAATAATTGTTTTTCTTTAAGAATACTTGAAAAGAACAATAAGTATATTTTGCTCAAACAAATATCAAACTCTTACATTCTTAACAGTATGGACAGGATACCATGCAGATATCGTCCTAAAGAATTAAGAAGGATTGATAAAATACTACTTGATAAAATTTCATCAAGACTGTATGATATTTCAGACAACAACATATCAGTGAATAATCATAGTATATTGTCCTGTTATCGGTAAGTGTATGACTGTCTTAGGATGGCGCTTACAAGTGAGGAATTTATGTGTAATTCAAATAAAGATTTTGTGCATTTACATGCACACACGCATTTTTCAATACAAGATGCTCTTCCTAGTCCTTCAAAATATGCTCTCAAAGCTAGAGAGATGGGTTTTCGTGCCACAGCTATTACTGACCATGGAAAAATGGGTGGTGCTGTAGAGTTTGTAGAAGCTTGCAGAACAAAGACTGATTTTGATCCTATCAAGCCTATCATTGGTATTGAAGTATATACTTGTGCAGATCGTTTTGATAAATCCAAAACAGAAGATGGTAGAAGACGCAAACTAAATCATCTAACTCTCCTAGCACAAAATGAAGTTGGATACAAAAATCTACTTTCTCTTTCTGCTCTTGGTAATGATCCAGATGCTTTTTACTACTCTCCTCGTGTTGATTGGGGATGTATAGAAAAACATTCTGAAGGAGTTATTGCACTATCTGGATGTTTAGCTTCTGAATTAAATCAAGCATTAATCAAAGAAGAATTTGATACAGCTGATTCAGTTGTCAATAGATTTAAGAACACATTCAATGATCGTTATTTCATAGAGCTTCAATATCATAAGATTGAAGAACAAAAACATAATATGCAGCATTTGCTAGATTTCGCTGCTAAATATGACGTTAAGACTGTTGCTTCTAATGATGTTCATTATTTAGATCGTTTAGATTGGCAATTACATGATGTCTTAATTCAAATGCGTGATCAAAGAGAAAGTAGAACTGGAGATAAAAAGTCTGGAAAAAGAGAAGCTTACGGATCTCATCAGTTTTATCTTAAGTCTTATGAAGAGATGCACAGAATATTTGGCTCTGTTCCTGAAGCCCTTAAGAATTCTGTCTTAATTTCTGAAATGGTTGAGGACTTTTTCAAATTAGATGTTCCTCACTTACTTCCTCCTGCTCGTATTCCAAAAGACAATGAAGAGTTCAACAGATTTTGGAAAACTAATCTTCCACATCATCATGCTAATGAAGCTTACCTTGCTTACCTAACTTTTAAGGGTTTGAAGCAAATGGGTCTTGATAATCGGACTTACTTAGCTCGATTAGATAATGAACTTAAGCAGATTTGGTATATGGGAGTTACAGACTACTTCCTTATCCAAAGAGAAATGGTTGAGTTTATGAAAGGAAGATCTATCAACTTTGGTATTCGTGGATCAGGTGTTGGATCATTAGTAAACTTTTGTCTAGAAGTTTGCAATGTTGATCCTGTTCGCTGGAATTTAATGTTTGAACGCTTCCTAAACCCTGGACGTGGAACACAATACAAAATTGATATTTCTGAATTTCCAGCATCACAGTTTTTTGAAGAATATGGTGAGATGGATCAAATACCATATACCAAAAAACTTCGTAAGTTAGCTCATCAATGGTTAAGCTTAAATCCTGACTATGCAGAACATGCACCATCCATAGAAAAAGAACTTTGGGTCTTAGAAAACCAAGGTTTGTCTTCTTATGTTTACGGATTGTCTAAACTTGGAATAAAGACAACTCATAATGATAACAATTTGTGGACAGCATATATAGCTGGAATAACTGAAGAATTACCAGAAGGTGGTTTGAAAGTTTCTAAGGTTGCTGCTCTTCCTGATGTGGATACTGACATTGATGATTCACTTAGAGGTGAAGTAATTGAATGGACCAAGGAACGATTTGGTGATGACAAAGTAGCTCAGATTGGCACATGGGGAAGATATGGTGCTAAGGCAGCTGTTGTTGGTTCATTGAAAGCTAGTGATCGATTTGTTGAAAAACATGGAGATAATGCTCATAGTGAAGCACTTAAGATTTCTGCATTAATTTCAAAACGTCCAGGAACTACTATTGAAGAAACTATTAAGGAAAGTCCAGAATTCTCATATTTTTATCGCACTTGGAAAGATGAGATTGACAATGCTATACATCTGGTGGGAACTATCTCCAACTTTGGTGTACATGCAAGTGGTGTGTTGGTTTCTAGTGAGCCTATCTATTTACATGCTCCTATAGAAAACTCTAAAGGTAACCTGTGTTCATCATACGATATGAAGAATGTTGAACGCATGGGATTAGTTAAATATGACTTTCTTGGATTGGCAGCATTCCAACAAGTTTCTATCTGTCTTCAGCACATCAAAAGACTTCACAATAAAACAATTGATTTTAAGAAGATCAATCTCGAAGATCCTAAGATTTTCAAGAACATTTATGCTAGAGGAAAAACAGCAAGTGTATTTCAGTTTGCTTCAAAAGGAATGCAACAAGCTCTACGAGATGTAAATGCTTCTAGTATTGAAGACTTGATTGCTGTTGCTGCTCTTTATCGTCCTGGTCCTATGGATTATATTCCTCAATATGCTGAAGGAAAAAGAAATCCTCAGTCTGTCAAATATTCTCATCCTATTATTGAAAAGAACATGACAGTAACTTATGGGATTATGGTTTATCAGGAACAAGCTATGCAAATGGCTCGTGATATGGCTAAGTTTACATGGGTGGAAGTTGACAAATTACGTAAAGCAATTTCAAAGAAGTCTGGAAAAGATTTTGATGATGCATGCAATTTGTTTAAGACAAAAAGCTTAGCAAATAACATTGAACCAGAAGTTGTAGATGAAGTTTTAGCACTTATGGCAAAGTTTGGAGGATATGCATTTAATAGAAGTCATGCTTGTTCATATGCTTTGTTATCTTATTACACTGCATATCTAAGATGTTATTATCCTTCAGAATGGTTAGCTGCGTGTATTCAAGTTGATCGTTTAGATGAAGACAAATTAGCTGTTTTACTTAGGGAATGTGCTCAAGACAGAATAGTTGTCAAAGAACCTAATGTAAATGAATCTGGAGTAGAAACAAGTGTGAATAAGAAAGGTGAGATTTTACTTCCCCTTTCAACAATCAAAGGTGTAGGTACTCGTGCTGTAGAGATTATAGAACATCAACCTTACACAGATATAAAAGATTTCTGTTATAGAGCTCGTCCAAATCGTGGTATGGTTGCAGCTTTAGCAGAAAAAGAAGCTCTGTCATGTTTAACTGATATTGATCAATTTGAGTATTTTGAGGACTTTATGGAACATTGGGATCAGTTAGTAGCAGAACGCACTAGAGATGAAAAAAATGCTATAAAATTGAACAAATTGAGAGATAAAAATTCTTTATCTTTTAATGATATAATGAACAATACAAAACGTACAGTAGTGGATGAAAAAGCTGAAGAAATTTCAAGCTTGTTGAATGATGAATTATTTGATTGAGGAATAATATGAACTTTGATGAACTTGATGATTTCTTAACTGATTCATCTTTTGCTGACGAAGATGATGAGAACTTTAACAAAGAAAATTCTGTTATTGTTGCTTCATTAGATTGGGCTCCTATGCCTGAAGTAGTTTCTTGGCAAGATCCCAATTTTGCTAAGGAAATTGTTGGTAGATTACGAGGTGTAACAGAAGAAAGTTTTGCTAAAGAAGTTGCTCTTTGGCAAGAAAATATCAGTATGTTGCCCATGTTTGATGAGTTAGAAATTAGAAAAGAAATTCGTGAATGGGATATGTCTATTCCAAATAATGGATTTAATTTTGAAGATTTTGCTATGGCTTATTCAATGCAAGTTCAATATCGTAATAGACTGACAGAAATGATTTCAGTTGTTCATGCTCACTATGAATTAATCTCACAAGCTCACAAAACTTTGAAAGAAATGGCTGTAAGATTAGCAACTGGAACAGCTGTAGATAAAAATGGTACTGCAACATTTACTGTTCATCCTATTTTATTTCCAGCATCACATTCGAAAAGATTACTTGATTATTTAAATAATATTCTTAAGAATATTGATTTTAGTGCTGCTCAAATGGATAGATTATTGAGAGAACATCAGGCACTTTCTAGAATTAACCAAACAGCAAACAATGAAGGTAGTTCATCTCTATATTCAAGGGATCGTCCTATGAATAATCAGTATAATAAAGATAGTGTTCAAGTAAAGACGAGAAATAATAGAATTTCTTAATTTCTCTTGCTAAAACCAAAAACATACTATAAACTAAATCGTAACTAAGAAGAGCCCCGTGTGCTCATTTATGGAGAAAAATAATGATTCGTCGCGTTTCCCCAACTCGCATGATGCAGTCTGCTGCACCTGCTCAAAGGCAGCAAAACTCCTTCCCTAAGCTTCAAGATATTCTCGTTGACCTTAGCGTCAAGAATACTCCAAAAGTCATTCGTAAGTTGAAGCTTATTGGTGATCCTTATATGTTTATTGAATATACTGATAAGCAGTATGTTCCTAATCCTACTAATGATCCTTCTCTACGTGGTAAGACTGTAGCAGTTCCATTCCCAGATGCTCACCTCAACAAGAAGTTCAATCGTATTGGTCATGATGATCCATCTCAATGTCCTTGGAAGAAGATGGGTTATGTTGGTGTAACTCAATATGCTCAGAATGTTCTTGAAATGCAAGAAGATGGAAGCTGGGAAGTAAAGATCCTCAAGAAGGGTAAAAGCATCTTCAACAAGATTGCTCAAGACATTGCAGAAAATTATCAAGATGCTACCAATGATGATGGAGATGGTCGTCATTATGGTACTCGCAATGCACAGTGCGTTCGTATTACTGCTACAGCAACTGGTAAGCAACCACCTCTTAGCGTTGAGTACACTGTCGCTTATGATAAGAAGGCAACATATATTGATGACGATATGATTGAGCTTCTTCGTAAAGCTGGTGAACCAAATCCTGAAGAACTTGCTAAGGAGCGTAAGACTTACGAATATGATGCTCAAGATGATCCATATATGCCAGTTTGGGAAGACTTCTTTGCATATGGTTATCCATTGAACAAGATTTTCAAGTTTGATGCTATCCGTAGCGAAGATGATACTGCTACAGTTTCTGTACCAGCTAAATCATCATTCAAGGATACAGACATTGAGCCAAATGGTGACTTCAAGCTTTCCAAGACTTCTAAAATCCAAGAAGATGACGAAGATGATGATGAGCCAGTAGTTGTAAAGAAAGCTCCTCGTGCCAAAGTAGAAGATGAAGATGATGATGAGGGTTTTACAGTTAAGCCTCCAGTCAAAGCTGCTCCAAAGCGTGTACCTGTTTCATTGTCTGATGATGATGACGATGATGAAGAAGATGGTTCTACCATGGGATGGATTGGTAAGTAACTGTTAGAGTTAAGGGATGGGAGAAATCCCATCCTTTTTTATTTGAGAGGTAAATATGGCACGAAAAGAATTAAATGAAGCAATTGATAAAGATCAAGAGCGTTTATTAAAGCAAAAACTTAAATCACTTGGTATTGATGAAAAGTGTATTAAGTCTGGTGATGTAGAGAATATTGAATTTATTCCTACAGGTGTGTTTGAAGTTGATTCAATCCTTGGTGCAGGTATGGGAATTCCTACTGGTACTTTGATTGAATTTTGTGGTGAATCACAATCTGGAAAAACTTGGCTTGGCTATAAGCTAATTGCTGAAGCTCAAAAAATGGGCAAGAAGTGTGCTTTCTTCAATATTGAGAATTCATACTATCCTTTACGTGCTTTATCTTGTGGTGTCAATACTGGTCAACTTTTGCTTATAGAAAATGTTGGCTCCGCAGAAAAGTATGGTGAATTGCTCAAGTATATGGTTGAAACTGGAGACTATTCTGTCATTGTTGTTGACTCAATTTCAGCAATGATCCCTAATGATGAACTTGAAAAATCTTTAGAACAAGTTCAAACAATTGGTCTTCATGCTCGATTTGTAAAGCGTCTTACAAAAGATTTAACAGCTAAGACTGCTGCATCTGGAACTATTGTTGTTCTAATTAATCAGCTCTATATGGGTAGTGGTGCAATGCCTGGTTCAATGGTAAAGACTGCTTCTGGTGGTAATGCTATGAACTACTTTACTCATATGAGACTTTGGATTAATAAAATCAATGGTGCTGCTGGACAAGTTACCAAGAAAGATGCTGAAGGTAAGGATGTCGTAATTGGTGGCAAGAGTAAAGTTCTTGTTATGAAGACACGATATGGTCAACCTGGTGTCACTGGTGAATTTAAGATTATGTTCACTGATGATGAAACTACTAATCCTGTAGATGAATTCTTATATAAAGCTAAGGCTAAGGGCTTTGAATACATCAAGGAAGTTCGCAAGAAATTTATTTATACGAACACTGACACTGGTGAAGTTGTTGAATCTAAAGACCCATATGAATTCTGCAAACTTTTGATGAATCAACCAGCACCTGAAAAACGTACTCGTGGAGATATGACTACTACAGCATTCGAGTATATTTGTGGTAGGTTGAAAGTTATTGGAAAACCACTTGCTGATCTTACTGAAGCAATTAGCAAAGGACCATCTTCTGATGAAATTGATGAAGATGATGATGACGGTGGTATTGATTTTGAAGCTGCTGCAAAACAAATGCTAGACTAACTAAAAATCCCCTCAACTGAGGGGATTTTTTTATACTCTTGGTAATAATGCACTTTTTGGAACTGCATCACCAGATTGAATATGCCTTATTTTTTGAGCTAAATATACAGCTTCTTGTTCTGGTGTTGATCTGAAAAGTCCAAGCCTTTCGTATTTAGTTAATTTAATTGGAGTACCGTCAGACATTTTATAATCTGTCAATCCGTTCATTACCACTTGTCCAAGTTGATTATAGTTCATGCCTCTACTTGGTGTTATTGAAGCAAGTGTTTGTTTTAAGTTTTGCAAGTTTACATGTGTAGCTAATGGTTTACCAGCTATTTGGAAATTTTTACTAGCTAATATATCTACAGCTTGTGGTAGTCCAACATTCATTCTAATTGCTATAAAGTTCAATAAACTAGCAATTGAAGATGGAGCATTTGATCCATTATATTTCGAAATCATTGATTCAATTTCTGTTGAATATACTGGGGTTTTTTGATCACCTTGTTGAAGGGTTTGATTAGGTTGAACTTGTTGTTGAGTAACTTGTTGTTCTTGATCAGAATACTGAACTGCAGCAGGTCTTTTACTATATAAAAAAGTTTCAATTCTTTTTTGTAACTCTTGCTTTTGTGCATCATTTAACGAAGTATCATCATCAATTCTGTTATGATATTGACCTAATAAAGTTGAGTTAGTACTTCTTATAGCAGCATCAATTAGATTTAAATAGTAGGTGTAGATATTTGATGTTTGTGAATTATTTTGCTGTGCAATTCTAGTAAATTTGTCATGCAAAATCTTTGCTGATTTGTAATAACCATGCTTTTCTAAAATATTTATATCTTTTTCAATACTTAAAAGTTCACTTAATTTAATCATGACTTGAACATCTCTTCTTGCATTTTTTTCTTATCAGCGTCAGACATTTGATTTACTGGTTTGCCTTTGTAATAGTATTGTCTGGTCTTTACATCATAGTAAAAATAATTAGGTTGCACATTTGGCTGTCCCGCAGGTGCTTGTGTTGTAGTTTGTGGAGTGGGGACTGGTGGACTTGTTGGTTGTGCTTGTTGTGGCATTACAGGCTGTTGCATAGAAGGTTGTTGAGGAGCTACAGGGTATGCTGCTTGTTGAACTGGATATGCATAGTTGTACTGATATTGAGGATATTGTTGATATTGTGGGTATTGATACTGAGGATAGTAAGCAGCATAAGGTTGCGCAACTGGCACTGCTGCTTCTCTTATGAACTTTTCATGCAATTTTCTTGATTCAACAAAATTGCCATCTTTTTCTAAATGATTTATTTGCTGATGCAATTTAGCAAGTTTCTTAAAGTTACTCATAGTCTTATTCACAAACTGAACTAAGTTTATTTTCTTGTATTGTTTTTCCGTGTCCTACATGATATGATTTCTTATCATGTCTTTTCGTGAACAAAGCTACGAACAATTTGTCAGAAATTTCCAAGAAAATAATATTGTTCAAAGTTATTATAAAAGTAGAAACTTATCTGACAAATTAATCAAGGAACAACTAGTTGGATTTTGTCCAATATTTAGTCGTTATGAATTTCCATTACTTAGAGGAAGATTAGTTGTTCCGATATATGATGTTCATGATAATCTTTTAGCTATTGCTGGAAGACAAATACCTGACTTGAAAGATCAAGTTCATAATGCATTCTGGGATACTTATGGTTCTGAACCTGCTAAATGTCGTGACAGAATAAATAAATGGTCAAAAGGCAAATGGTTAAATGAACCATACCAAAGAAATAAAAATTTATTCTTCTTGAATAAAGCAAAAAACTATGCAAGGAAGAAGAATTATCTTTTGTTAGTAGAAGGGTATTTTGATGTGTATTCTTTCTATGACAATGGATTGTGTAATGTAAGTGCTTTATGTGGAACTTCTATTTCAGAATATCAAATATCTCTAACATCAAGATACTGTGATAATCTTGTCCTAATAATGGACAGTGATAATGCTGGAAATTTAGCAGCTACAAAAATTATTAGCAAGATAAATGAATTTGATATGAATGCTTATCAAGTAATTCTTCCATCAGGTTTAGATCCAGATGATTTTGCAAATAAATATGACTTAAACTACCTTGATGACGCTATTCAAGATATGATTGCTTCGAACAAGAAGAAGCTTGTAATAAAAGGATAATAATGAATAAAATCGATACTGTTTGGAAAATGAAAGAATTTGATAACCAAGTTGTAAAAGATCTTGCGTATGATTTAGACATACCTAGTTCAGTTGCACAAGTTTTAGCTTCAAGGAATATAAAAACAGTCTCTGAAGCTAAGAAATTTTACAATCTTAGCATTTCAAAAATTCATGATCCTTACTCTCTTCCTGATATCAAAAAAGTTATCAACAGACTAAACGAAGCTATTGATAAGAATGAAAAGATTTTTGTATGGGGTGACTATGACGTAGATGGAATTACATCTACTGCAATAGTAGTAACTGCTCTAAGCAAAATAGGAGCGAACTTTGAATACAAAGTTCCTCATAGGATGGAAGATGGTTACGATATTAAAGTTCATTCAGTCGATCAGGCTATCAATGCTGGAGCATCATTATTGGTTTCAGTTGACTGTGGAATTGTTGCGTTTGAAGCTGCTGAGTATGCTAAAAAGAGAGGAATAGATCTGATTATCACAGATCACCATCATCCTTCTCATGATGGAAAAATTCCAGATTGTATTGGTGTTGTAAATCCTAACAGAGATGATCCCAACTATCCTGGTGAACACTTTAATCATTGCAATCCTGAATTCAAGAGATATCCTTTCGATGCCCTAGCTGGATGTGGAATTGCATTGAAAGTTATGCTTGCTCTTGCTCATAGTAGAAAATTAGATGTCTATGATTTTCTTGATGATTTAGTTGAGTTTGCAGCTCTTGGAACTGTAGCAGACGTAGCTCCTATGATTGATGAAAATCGTGTAATTGTCAGCTATGGATGCAAGATACTTTCTGCAAGTAAGAAACCTGGTATTAAAGAATTGCTTAGGATTGCTGGAGTAAAAGAAGTTACAACAACTTCTATTGGGTTTCAGATTGGTCCAAGAATTAATGCTATTGGAAGATTAGCAGATAGTGGAACTGCTCTTAGTTTGTTGTTAGCTGATAATGATGTCATTGCTGCTAATCTTGCAAATCAGTTAAACAATGCAAATATTAAAAGACAAGAACAACAAGAAGTAGCAATCCAACAAGCTATTAAGCACGTTGAAGAACAATATGATTTAGAAAGAGATCATATTATTGTTATCGGTATGGAAGAATGGCATCCTGGATTAATTGGATTGATTGCTGGCAAAATTGCAGAAATGTTCAACAAGCCAACATTAGTTTGTTCAATTAAGGATGATGGATATGCTAAAGGATCTTGTCGTTCTGTAAGAGATTTTAATATTCTTGATGCTTTGAAATCTGAAGAAGCTTGGGCATTGTTCAAGAAACGTGCTGATGGTTCTACTGTTTGTGGTGGTCATGCTTTTGCTGCTGGTTTTGAATTAGCAACTAAAAATATTCCAGCAATGAGAGCAGCATTAAACAAATATGCTGAGAAGATCATTGGAGAACCTGTTAAAGAAAAGCTCATTGAAGTAGATGCAAGAATGGTCTTTTCAGAGTTGAATATCAAGACTTATAGTGAGCTAACTAAAATATCCCCATTTGGTTCTATGAATAATAATCCAATATTTGTAACTAGGAATTTATTTATCCATGAAATTAAATCTTTATCTGGAGGTAAACATGCCAAGATTAAGTTTAATAATGGAGAAAAGATTTGGGTTTCTGCAAATGCTTGGAGAAAAGGTCATTGGTGTGAAGAATTTAAGGTTGGAGACAAAGTAGATGTTGTTTACACCCTTGATATTGACACTTGGGGTGGTAATTACAACCTAACAATGCTTTTAGAGGATATGAAGCCCTCAACCTAATTTACAATTATTTAATTTTTATCTATAATACATTATCATTGAGGAGGGATCATAGTGTCCGATGATATTGTAAGACAGGCAAAAATTACTACACAGGAAAATTTAGAGAAAGCAATACTTAGGTATCAAGACTCACTTTTATCTGGTAATAAGTGGCGGATAGATAGATGCTACAAGGAAGTATGTAAACTTTATCCGCCATATTTACACATGCAAGAATGGTGGAGCCAATACCATTATTTGTATGATTCACAAGAAGATTTTGCTTCAGATTATATCAAGATTTTCTGTAATGTTCTATCTAACTGGAAACCTAGAAATACTAGAAAAGTTTCCCGTTATGGTGGCAGTGGAGAATTTAAGAATTATTTTATTGGAGCACTTCAGCATAATTATATTAATTTAGTTAAAGCTGACAATGCTGGAAAAAGAAATCCAACACAAAAATGTCCTGTTTGTGAGAAATGGGTCAATCCTTTATCTACACACATCCTACATCATCATTCTAGTATCTTGTGGCAACATTTGATTTCTACTGGAATTCTACTAGAAGAGCATGAAAGATGTCCATTTTGTAAATCTCATAAAATGCCAAGATCGTATGAATGCTTGGAAAACTGTGAATGCAAGCAAGAAAATGCTTGTGAAAAATGCATAATTACTCAAAGAACTGCAATCATCAAAAAACATATTTTATCAAAACATTCATCAATGTTATTTCAAAAATTCAACGAACTATTTCCAGACTATCAAACAGTTTCTCCTAGAGCATTAAGTGTATATCTTCCTGAAGAAAATGATGGGGAAGATGTTTGCTATTATGACAATCTTAAAGACGATAATAAAATACATTCTCTCATGAATTTTGAAATGACTACAGTAGAAACTAAAATATTACATCACATACTTAATGGCAATTCAAAGCTCAAATTTGATCCTAAAATATACGATTGTACATCATCAGAATTTTATAATGCTGTAGAAAATATTAAGAACAAGATGTCTCTTGTCGGTATTGAAGGAAACTAAAATGGAAAATATTGAAGACCCAGTGAGCACAATAATCACAAATGATAAACAAAAGACTTTAGCAAATGATCCAAGGATTTTAAGGGCACGAGGGGGAGACCCTAATGATCCAGATGCAAATAGGAGACCTACTGATCCTGTTGGACTAAGTAGAAGCATTTTACATGTGCTTAAGGATCACGAATATGTAAGAATTTTATCTGTTGGCCCTACAGCTTTAAGTTCTGTTATGTCAGCTTTTAGATTAGCATCAAGAGAAGTTGAAAGTTTAACAAATGGAAGTGTATTGGTTTGTAGACAAAGCGAGTACAATGCAGAAATAGCAGGTAAGAAGACCAAAGGTATTTCTACTAGAATATTTGCTATCGATATAAAATTTGCACTCTAACAATGAATAAAACTGCCTGGATTACAGAAAAAACAAAGTTTTTATCAGATTATTTTTCAAAGAAAAATGATGGAAATATTAAGATAAATATTGAGGAAAAACTATCACCAGTTGAGAATAAAACTATAGCAAAAAATGCTTCTTGGAATGAGCTTTTAGAGGCAAGTAGGAACTTAAATCCAACACTTGCGTTTTCATCTTTGGACACATCTAAGAGTGGATTTCATGCTAGTGATAGTCTTTCTCAAAATATAATTGATAGTGCTTTTGATAAAAAAGTTAATGAAATTTTTGATGAGCTAGACCTTGATTATTCTGAGCGTGAAACTATTCGGGAATACGTTTTAGATCATATTGTATCAAATAGGTTATATAATAAAAAATTCAATGAACTGATAAAAAAGATCAAAAATTTAGATACATATAGCTTGCCAATAAGCAATTAATACCTCATACTATTAAAGGAAGGGATAGAAAATATCTGATAGATTTCTTTCAGGTATTTTTTATTGTCAAAAATTATGGAAAAAATACTTCAAGAGAACAAAAATAGGTTTGTTTTATTCCCGATAGAGCATCATGACATCTGGGATTATTATAAGAAAGCACAACAGGTTTTCTGGACAGCTGAAGAAATTGATTTAGCACAAGACCTAACAGATTGGGAAAAACTTAATGAGGGAGAGCAGCATTTCGTAAAGCATGTTTTAGCATTCTTTGCTGCATCCGATGGTATTGTTAATGAAAATTTAGCAGAAAACTTTGTTGCTGAAGTACAGTACACAGAAGCAAAATTCTTCTATGGTTTCCAGATTATGATGGAGAATATTCACTCCGAGACATACTCCCTTCTTATTGATACTTACATCAAAGATAAAGAAGAGCAGAACCATCTTTTCAACGCAATTGATACAGTTCCAGCTGTTCAAAAGAAAGCAGAATGGGCTCTTAAATGGATTGGTTCTGAATCTTTTGTTGAGCGTTTAATTGCTTTTGCTGCTGTTGAGGGAATTTTCTTCTCTGGATCTTTCTGTTCAATCTTCTGGCTTAAGAAGCGTGGATTGATGCCAGGTCTTTCTTTTTCAAATGAATTGATTTCTCGTGATGAAGGATTGCATACAGACTTTGCAGTTCATCTTTACAAGAACCACATTGAGAATAAACTTTCTCGTGAGCGCATTCTAGAGATTATTGACTCTGCTCTTGTTATTGAGAAAGAGTTTATCACTGAAGCATTACCAGTTTCTTTGATTGGTATGAATTCCGAATTGATGAAACAGTACCTTGAATATGTTTCTGATCGTCTGTTGATGGATCTTGGTGTTGGAAAGGTCTATAATACAGAGAACCCATTTGACTTTATGGCAAACATTGCTTTACAGAATAAGACAAACTTCTTTGAGAAGCGTGTTGCTGACTATGTCAAGAGTGGTGTCGGTGAAGTTCAAGAGCAAATTTCATTTGATGAGGATTTTTAGTAATGGATATAGTGAAGCGTAATGGCAATACAGAGCCATTAAAATTAGAGAAGATTTCCTCTCGTATCAAAAAACTTACATACGGATTGAATGAAAGAGTAGATCCGGACATTGTAAGCACCAAAGTTGTGTCTGGTTTATATGATGGTGTTTCTAGCACTGAGCTTGATCAGCTCAGTGCAGAGACTGCTGCATCCATGGTTACAGTTCATCCTGACTTTGGAAAACTTGCTGCTCGTATTGCTATTACAGCACTATACAAAGATGTTGAAAAAGATTTCTCTGTTGTAGCTAAGAAGCTTTACGAATACATCAATCCAAAGACTGGTGATAAAGCTGGGATGATTTCTGATGAAGTCTATGATGTCATCAAGAAATATTCTCAAGAATTAGATGCAATGATTGTTCATGATCGTGATTTCAATTTTGATTATTTCGGTTTTATGACATTGCGCAAATCTTATCTCCTTAAGATTGATTCACAAGCTGCAGAAACCCCACAACACCTTTACATGAGAGTTGCTGTTGGTATTTGGCGTGATAATTTGGAGATGGTTCAAAAGACTTATGACATGCTTTCACAAGGTCTTTTCACCCACGCTACTCCAACTTTATTCAATGCTTCAACCAATCGTCCACAACTTTCATCTTGTTTCTTATTAGATATTGATGATGATAGTATTCCTGGCATTTACAAGACACTTTCAGATTGTGCTTTAATTTCTCAATCTGCTGGTGGTATTGGTATTAACATTCACAAGATCCGTGCTAAGGGAAGCTATATCAAGGGCACTAATGGATATTCTAATGGAATTATTCCTATGCTCAAGGTATTCAATGAGACTGCTAGATACGTTGATCAAGGTGGTGGAAAGCGTAAGGGTTCAATAGCTGTATATCTTGAACCTTGGCATGGGGACATCTTTGATTTTCTTGAACTTCGTAAAAATCAAGGCAAGGAAGAATTACGTGCTAGAGATTTGTTCTTAGCTATGTGGATACCTGACTTGTTTATGAAGCGTGTTGAAGCAGATGGTGTTTGGTCTTTATTCTCTCCTGATCAAGTTCCAGGTTTGATTGATGCTTATGATTCACCAGACCATAAAGCTTTTACTGAACTTTATGAGAAATATGAAGCTGAAGGTAAAGCATTAAAGACCATTAAGGCTCGTGAGTTGTGGGAAAAAATTCTTGATTCACAGGTTGAAACTGGTACTCCTTATATGCTTTACAAAGATGCTTGTAACTATAAGAGCAATCAAAAAAATCTTGGAACAATCAAATCTTCCAACTTATGTACAGAAATTTTGGAATACACAGATAAGAATGAGATTGCTGTATGTAATCTTGCTTCTATTGCGTTACCAAAATATGTAATCATTCCATCTGGTAAGGTTCGTGAGAAGGATAAGAAATTACGCAAATATGACTTCAAATTCTTGTTTGATGTTGTTTATCAAGCAACAGTCAATTTGAATCAGGTTATTGATGTAAATTACTACCCAACTCCAGAAACAAAAGCATCAAACATGAAGCACCGTCCTATTGGTTTAGGTGTTCAAGGTTTAGCAGATACTTTTGTAATGATGGGTTTACCATTCGAATCAGAAGAAGCTCGTAAATTGAACAAGGATATCTTTGAAACAATTTACTTTGCTGCTCTTACTGCATCTAAGGATTTGGCAAAGAAATATGGTTCTTATGCGTCTTTTGAAGGATCTCCAGCATCTCAAGGTTCATTACAATATGACTTATGGGGACTTAATGAAAATGATCTTTCCGGTATGTGGGATTTTTCAGCACTCAAAGAAGAAATCAAGCAATTTGGTTTGAGAAATTCACTTCTTGTTGCTCCGATGCCTACAGCTTCAACAGCACAAATTCTTGGAAATAACGAGTGTTTTGAACCATTTACTACCAATCTCTATAAGCGTAATACTTTGAGTGGTGAATATGCTGTTATCAACAAGCACTTAGTAGAAGATCTTGTCAATCTTGGTATCTGGAGTGACAATGTTAGACTGAAATTGTTTAATGAAAATGGTTCAGTTCAAAACATTCCTGAAATTCCAACTGATATCAAAGAAATTTATAAGACAGTTTGGGAGATGAAGGGTAAGTCTCTTCTTGAAATGGCTCGTGATCGTTCATACTTTATTGATCAATCACAATCATTGAACATGTTTATGGCTGAACCAACTGCAAGTAAATTGTCTTCTGCTCACATGTATGGTTGGAAATTGGGATTGAAGACTGGCATGTATTATCTACGTGTCAAACCTAAAGCACAAGCTTTAAAGGGTTTAGGAATTGATCTTTCTAGTGCATCAATCCAAGAGGTAGAAAAACCTAAAGAAGTAGAACAAATGAAGGATTTTGATCCTAATGAATTTTCTGCAAAAGTTTGTTCATTAGATAATCCTGATTGTGAAAGCTGTGGAGCATAAATAAAAAAGAGGGGAGAAATCCCCTCTTTTTTTAGTAATCATATCTAAGATCAGATAAATATTGAGTAGACATTTCTATAGAAACAGAATCTGAATTGAAAATTACATCTTTAATTTTGGACCAATTGTATTCTGAATTATATTTTTCGTAAATGTGATAGGGAATGTCAATGTCAAAAACTGTTACTGTCTTATCTTCATCTTCATTATAAAAATCTTCTTCAGTAGCAAGAATTAACTGAACATATTCATGGTTTGGACTTTCAACAATTTGTGTGAGAGTTGTATATTGTGGAAAAGCTTGACCTACAACACTAGCTATTGCAGGAGCTACATAATTACAAATTCCACCTGAACCATATGTGTCTATATCTTCTTCATCCCAAGCATCATAAACTTTTTGAGCTGCACTTGAAATAGCTGATCTCAAAGATAAAAGTTTACTAAATACTTCTTTCTCATCATCATCAAATCGATTCATTAATCGGTCATAATAAGATGATTTCGGTTGAGCTGTTCTGTACCACATTATAATCTTCTCAAATCTCTAACTAAAGAATTTTTTAGCGGTCCATACATTTCAAATTTTTGAATATCTTTTTTAAAATCAACAACATTATTGATTTTGTAAAATTGCCTAAACTCACCTTTGTCTGTTTTAATACTGAATTGAATATCTTTTGGTTGTAATAAATTAATTATTTCAAATATTTTTTGTTGTTGAATTTCTGTAGGAAGATGAAAAGCATTGACAGACATTAATCCAGCCATATTGCTTATTCTGATACCTTGATCGAAATATTCATGTAGGATTTCTGTCACCGCATCTTCTTGATAGTAGGTTTCATTTGGTTCTAAATTTTGTCTTCTTATTTGCACTAAGTCTTCAGGTCCATAAGCATTTTCAGGAAGTTTAGAAAGATTATATTGTTCACTTAATTCAGGATTTTGATTTATTTTCTTTCTTGCTTCATCTAATACTCTATCAAGAAACATACTATGACTTACACCTTGGTGTATATCTCCTGTACCAGTAAGAACTAAATGTTGATCCCCTGAGCCTGTCCATATTTCAGAAACAGGAGGAGGGATACTTTGTTTTACATATTCTCTAAAAACATCATTGGGAAGATCTGGTTTTTGAGGAGGCAGAGAAGGAGTATTTGGAGTTTGTTCCTTGCCAAATAATTTCCCTAAATCTATAGCTGTTCTGTACCACATATCTTTACTTTTACTTCAAATTTGGGTAAAATCCTTTTATGGCTAAAGCAACAATTAGAGAAGTAAAGATTTTGGATGCAGTCTTGAAAGAAGATGAAGGCACAGAAGACGAGCCAACTATTGTTCAATTTATTTGGCTGCAATTACAAGATGTAAAATCTGAAAGAGTGTATACTGCTTCATTGTCTTTGGATGACATCAAAGAACTTACAAACATGGATCGATATTTAGAGGGACGTGAGTTAATCAACTTCACAATCGCTTTGAAAAATCGTGAACATCCATTATCTTTGGTTTTTAATCCTGATGATGATGATATTACAGTAGATATGATTAAGAATGAGGAAGGTATATAAATGGCTACAACAGGAAGTGGAAAAACTACAGTTAGTGTTTCAGGACCAAAAGCAACAGTAGAGATCAAGTCTTTTCGTGAGGGTGCTGTTGTCCCTAAGAAAGCTACAGAAAGTGCTGCAGGGTATGATCTTTGTGCATGGTTGAAGGATCAATACGATGAGCAAATCTTAGTTTCTCCTCATTCAACATTGATTGTTCCAACTGGTCTTAATGTCAATATTCCTCATGGCTACGAAATTCAAATTCGTCCTCGTTCTGGATTAGCTGCTAAGTTTGCAGTTACAGTTCTAAATACTCCAGGAACTATTGACAGTGATTATTGTGGTGATGGAGAAGATTTTGAACTTAAGGTAATTCTTATCAACCATAACAAGATCCCATTTTCAATCAAGCATGGAGACAGGATTGCTCAAATGGTTGTAGCAAAATTAGCTGAACATGAGTTAGTTGAAGTACAAGAGTTCACTACAACAGATAAGACTTCTCGTAAGGGAGGTTTAGGTTCAACTGGTATTTCTGATAAGGGTGGTTTTGATGGATCATAACATTGATCAAGCTACAAAAAATTACACAATTTTTTGTGACTTAGATGGAACTCTTTGGGAGCAGGGAGATCCAACTGAGATTGCTAAACCAGGATATCAACCTAAAATTATTCATGGGACTGTAACTAAAATTCGTGAATGGGATAGCAAGGGATACAAGATTATTCTCACTACTGGTAGGAAAGAAAGTTTGCGAGATGTAACAGTCAAGCAGCTTTCTTATGCTGGTATTGTTTATGATCAGCTTGTAATGGGTATTGGTGGTGGATCTAGGGTTCTTATTAATGATTTAAGAGCTAATGGAGACCAATCTGCTTTTGTTTATCAACCAGCTCGAAATGAAGGTATATCAGGTATAGAATTATGATGTATCCAGAGTTCAAGAAATTTGTAAACTTGATTGGTCATGACATTACTATTTCAGGTTATGGAACTTTACCAAAAGCAGATAAACCTTGCTTTGTAGAAACTAAGCAAAGAATTATTGGTAAAGTTGCAAATATCCCTATTGCAGAAACTCATTTTGAGAAGATTATAAATTTGCCTGATCCTGAAGATGGTGTTTATTACATTGTTAGTAGAGTTACAATGGAATTTATTCCATTTAATCGTGAAGATGTTTTTTGTGTAGATACAGGTCCAACTGCTGTTAGAGATGAGAATGGACAAGTAGTCGCAGTCACACAGTTATCATTATGAGCGAACCAGAGTTTATTGAATCTCAAGAATGTCTTAGCATAGCTGAACAATTAGTTGAAAAATATTATATGTTCGTTGGTTATGTTGATTTAAATCTAATTCATTTTGTTGAGATGGATGGATACAAAAGTAAGAATGCCCCGCCATATATTATGTCGGGGCTTACTCAATCTTGGGCAAAAGATATTTTAAGAAGTTCTGGAAATGGAAAAATATATTGCTTTGGAGTATGGTCAGAGCTTTGGGAAGAATTAGAACAATCCAAAAAAGAATGGATTATATTTAGAGCTTTATATTCTATTAGTCCAGCTTTAGATGGTAAGATTAGAAATTTTGATGTTCAAGACTATGGTTTTATTGTAGAGTACTTTGTGAGAACTGGGTTTGGACCCTATTGGATGGAAAAAGAAAACTTACCATCTCTGTTGAAAGGTAGCGAAACACTATCCTTAGTGATACCATTATCAGATAATGATTAGCCAAAGTTTTTACAACAAATATCGTCCAAAAACATTCTCTGATGTAAAAGGTAGCAAAGCAGCAGAAATTCTTGAAATGCAAATTAAGAATAATAAAACTTCTCATGCTTATATTTTTGCTGGACCTCCTGGTACTGGAAAAACTACTTTAGCTAGAGTTATGTCATCTTATTTACTTGAGGATGATAAAGGTCTTGTTTATGATGATAAGCATCCAGATGTTTATGAAATAAATTGTGCTGTCAACAATGGGGTTGATCACATAAGAGAAAACGTAGTTCAATTGTCCAGATTAGCTCCTACATCTGGTAAGTACAAGATTTTTATTTTAGATGAAGCTCAAATGCTTACTAATCAAGCACAAACTTCACTTATTAAGCTTGTTGAAGAACCACCTCATTTTGTTAAGTTTTTCTTTTGCACTACTGATCCTCACAAAATTCTTCGAGCAATACATACACGTTGTCAAACATTTTTGATGAAAAAAATGAACAACTCAAACATGATTGACTTGCTATCAGAAGTTTGTAATAAAGAAAACTTAGATTATGAAATCCCTGCTTTAGAATTAATTTCTCAAGAGGCAGATGGATCTCCAAGAACAGCTTTGTCAATTTTAGAACAAGTCTCAGTGAATGAAATAACAGAAGATTTTGTCAGAGAAGTATTAGATAGATCTCCAAAACAAGTTGCTTTAGAGCTTGCTTATGCAATTGTAAATACTAACTATGCTTTTGCGTTTAGGATTATTCAAGCTTCTTATGCTGAAGGAAGAAACTTAACTAATCTTTTATTAGAAACATCTAGTATTTTCTTGACAGCATTTAAGTATATAGCTGTTAGGACAAGGAAATCAGAACGTAATCCTGAAATAGAAGAGTTAGCTAAATCTGTAGATACTTTATATTTAATAGAATTATCTGAAGATTTGTATAATATTTCAAAAAACATAAGGCAAACTGTCTCTGAGGATATCTTAGTAACAACTGGTATTCTCAAAACTATAGAAAAATACGCTAAAAGTAAAAATGCGTAAGAAGATTTATTGATGTTTAGTGCCTTCGGGAGTTTTGATGGCAACCGAAGATTTCAGAATTGTAAGAATAGTAAATAAAGCAAAAAAAGGTGACGAAAGATCATTTCAAAAGTTGCTTAAAATGGTTGAACCTGACTTAAAGAAAATTGCACCACACTTTTTTATCGTAGGTGGAGATAAAGAAGATGTAATGCAAGAATTAAGATTAGGAGTTTACAAAGCAGTAAATTCCTATGATTGCACTAAAGATACAACCTTTAAAAATTTCTGTGTTAACTTAGTTTGTAAGAGACATCTTGCAACAGCTATAGCATCTGCGAAACGTATGAAAAATTCTGCTTTGAATGATTCTGTTTCTCTAGATGCTCCTTTTATTTTAAATGATGATGGAAATTATCATTCTCTTGGAGATTACATTCCAGATAAGAAAAACCCTTATGATGAATCTCCTGAAGTTAATTTATTAGAAGATATTATTGTTAAAGAAGAACTTGAAATTAATTCAGAACTGCTCATGGATAAGTTGACCCCACTTGAAGCAGATATTTTTATTGAATATGGATTGAATTCTTCATACAAAGAAATATCAAGCAATTTGAGTGTTCCAGCTAAGTGTGTTGATAATGCACTTACTAGAATTAGAAAGAAAGCATCAGAAGTTTATGTCCAGTTCAAAGATGATGAAAAAAGGGACGCTACTCATACTGTACCGAAAAATAAATCATGATAAATTTTCTTCGTATTGCTTCTATTCTTGATAATTTAGGATTTTATAATCTCTCTGATAGATTTACAAAATTAGCAATTGATCAATCAGATTTTGATTTAAAAGCAATTTATAATAATCCAGAAACTTATCCAGACAGTGTAATTAAGCGATCAATAGAAAGAAACGTTGATCCACTCAAAATCATGGTAAACGATAATTCCACAAGTGATCCATCCAAAGATCCAATGGACCAATTAGAAGAAAAATCTAGAGGTTTACGCGAATATTCTGAGCTTTATCCAACCATTATTCTTTTTCCTGAAAATGGTGTTTGGAAATTCTTCTACACAGATCCACTTTCATTCAAAACTTTATCTGCAGGATCTGATAAAGAAGGAAAACTTATAACTGATCAATTAAGTGTTCAAGGATTGACTGAAATGTACAGCGATGAAGAAGAAGCTGAGAAGATGAGTCATGAGGTTGTTTACACTACTAATTTAACACTTGAAGATAACTCAACAGAAGAAGCTGTAGAGAAAATTAGAGAAAGATTTCCAGATGCTACTATTGATTATATGTTCAATGGTGTAGATGACAGAGAGTTTTTTGACGAAGAAAAAGATATAGAATTGTAAGTCTTGCTTTCATATCTACAATGAAGTAGAATGTGCATATGGAAACTTCAATTGTAGATGTAGTTATCGGTATGCAGTATGGTGATGAAGGCAAGGGAAAAATAGCCAATCAAATGGCTGCATCAGGTGAATATGACTGTGTTATCCGCTTTAATGGTGGAGGAAATGCTGGTCATACAATTTACCTCAATGGAGAGAAAATTGTTACACATCTTGTTCCTTGTGGTGTTTTGCATGGTATTCCTAGTGTCATCGGTAATGGTTGTGTTATCAATACGCAAAAATTATTTGACGAACTTGAGTATCTTAAAGGATTTGGGTTTGACATATCGATCCTTAAAATAGCAGAAAACGCACACATTATCACCCAAGAACATATTGACGAAGATTCCAAAGATACTACTATTGGAACAACTCGCACTGGAAATGGCCCTTGTTATAAGGACAAAGTTGGTCGCACAGGTCTTCGTGCTAAAGATGTTCCAGAATTGGCACCATATCTTATTGATATGTATAGTCTTATTCATTCTTCCCCTAAGAAGTTTTTAGCTGAAGGTGCTCAAGGATATTGGCTTGATATTGACTTTGGTGATTATCCTTATGTTACATCTTCAAACACTGGAGTAGGAGCAGTACTAAATAATGGTTTCAATTATCAGCAAGTTGGGAACGTTGTCGGGGTTATCAAGTGTTATAGCACCTATGTTGGAGCTAAAGGATACCAAAAAGATGACGAACGATTTGAAATGTTGCGTGAGATTGGTCAAGAGTATGGAGCTACTACAGGACGACCAAGACAAATAGATTGGCTTAACCTAGATGAAGTAATTACTGCATGTCAAATGAATGGTGTTACAAAACTTATTATCAATAAAATGGATGTACTTCGACAAGTTGACAGTGCTTGGAATTATTACAAGGACAATATATTGGTTTCTTGTGCAAATGAAGATACATTTGTTTCTAATATTTGGAAAGAAGTTGGAAATGTACTTCCTGGTGTATATATCCAATTCCAGGGGCAGCTACATTGAAATTTGCTTTTGATAAATCTCAAGTAATAAAGTATTTTGCATATCTCAATAAGCTTGAGAAGACAAGACTTATTCAAAGAGATAACAAGCCTAATGCTCTTGTTTTCTTGCCTAAAGATAACAACTTGAACATCTTTCTTGAGAATGGTGTTTCTGGATGTTACTTTGATTTAGGAGTAAGTTGTTCTGACGACCATTGCTTTTCTATCGATAGTAGCTCATTTTTCAACGCAATATCAAACTTTCCCGTAGATGAAATACAGTTTGCTTATGTAAGTGATAAAAATTCATTAATTCTTGGAAACAAAAAGACCAAAGTTGTTCTAGAAACATCTTCTCCTGAAGATGTTGAAAAGTCATACATGGATGCTTTTGTAGTAGCTTCAGAATACAATGAACTCAATTCAAAGAACCTACATGAAGCAATCACTAATACTGTATTCTGTACAGCTCCAGAATATGATGAGTTTCCTTATTCAAGTTTATTGCTATTTGAAGAAGAAGATCTATTTCACAGTGTAACTTCAGATAAACACAGGATAGCTATTTTTGGAAATAGCTACTCTGAACAAAAATCTCTTTTATTGTCTAAGATTTCCTGTGACTTGATTACTAGTGTGTTAGGTTTTTCAGAAGAACATGAATATTCATTTGCTAAAAATAAATTGTTTATGAAATGGCACAATGGAATATTCTTCACATCTTGCGAAAACAATACTTATCAATCAGTATTTCAAAATCTAGTAAACTTTTTTCAGGAAGCTAAAGATATTTTTAGTGTCTCAATACCTAGAGATGAGTTACAGAAATCAATGAAATTTATTTCGTCTATTTCTAGTTCTCACGTAGTAAAATTCACTTTCAAAAATAATACTCTTAATTTGTCAGCAGTAACTTCTGGTAAAGGTGGAGCATCTGATAAAATAACACTTGAAGAGGAAGTTATTGATTTTGAAGCTACTTATCTGACAAGTCATCTGATAAAGCTACTGGATCACGTAGAGAAAAATGTTGTGTTTCATTTCAAAAATTACAACGATTTCTCCCTACTAGTTGTTGAATCTAAGAATACAAAATACTTAATTTTCCCAATGCAATAAAATGTCAAGAATATATATCGGTTCTATAAACTTGGTTAAAGCTAAATTGAAAGATGAGTTTCCTAATAAGAAACTCATCTTTGTTGATCGTACAGAAGAAAATAGCTTAAGTTTTTCCGTATTCTTTGACACTAGTAAAATATTTCTCCACATCAATCCTAACATTGATAGCTTGAAAATAATTGCTTCTGATGTTGAAAAGCAGCGTGGTATGCATTTCTTATATTATGAAGAAGACAATTTTGATGGAAGAAACTCACTAATACAATCTATTAAGAAATCTGGAAATATTTTTGATGTTTCATTCCCATTATTTGGAGATGTAAACAATTTCAAAAGACAACTCAACAATTATTTATCTAAAAAAGAGATATCAATAACTTCAGATGCTATGACATGGATAACTAGTAATCCTCCAATATTACGCATTAAGTCAAAAGCAGCAAACAACAAAAAAGAACTTTTAGCTTATGACTTGGACTTGTTGTTTCAGGAAATAGATAAGATTTCTTCTTACTCTAAAACTATTAATGTTGAGGACTTTTCAAACTGCTTATTCAAATCAGAAACAGACATTTTTGATTTTATTGAAAGTATATTTGATAAAGACATTGACAAGGTTCTGCAAAAATATGAAGAAATGATTGAAGCTGTTACAGATCAAGGTTTACTTATGATCCTACTGTATCAACTACATTTCTTATTAGTTTGCTCTGACTGCAAAGAAAAGAATATTTACAATTCTGAAACAGTTTTGTCTATGCTTGAACTAGAAGACATTTTAGGAAAGTATTTTGACAGTGATTATAAGTCTGTCTCATACACAAAGAAATCTCAAAATCCTATTCGTGTAAAAATAGAGATGAATAAAAAGCGCGATTTATCTTCACAAAATATTTCTTACATGATAGAGCAAGTTGTAAATACCATAGTAGATTTGAGAGACTTTGGCAACAAGGATTATGCTCTTCCGTTTCTCTTTCATAAACTTGTAACTGTATAAGTTCTTTATGACTGAAGACAAGTATGAAATTATAAATGATCTAATTAAAGAATATAAAGAGAAAAAAAATCAAGCCTTATTGTTTGAGTTATTAGATTTTTATAAACCTTTATTCTTGTCTTCTGTCAAAAGATGCATTCAAAAAGACAATAGATTATCAAGACATAGAGAAGATTTTTCACAAGAATTTATTTTTGTACTAAAGAAACTTGTTGATAACTATGATCCTGATTTATCTTATTTTTCTTATTACTTATCCACAAGAATTGATATTAATCTTTTTAGGTACTTAACTGATAAGTATTTTTGCAAAGAAGAATTAATTGAGGAAATTAGTTTTGAAGAAAAATATGAGGATCCTTTCAATAACATAAATACTGTCATTACTTTACATGAAGCAGTAAATCAATTAAGTGAAAAAAATAGAGAAGTAATTCAAATATACTTCTTTCATGAACTAGATCAAAAAGAAGCTGCAGAAAAACTTGAAATCACTCAAGGAGCATTTTCTAAAAGATTATCAAAAGCTTTAGAACAACTTAGAGGTATATTAGGTGAGGATTTCTTATTTGACTAGGAATATTTTTTAAAGTTTTTTGTATTATGTAATTATGTTCCACCAAAACTCCTAAGACAACCCAAAAATGTCTGGGGGTTATTTTCTTTTAAGGGGAGAAAATAAAGTGTCTGAAAATAATCCAAACGACATGATTTACAACTGGCGTAATGAACTTAAATCTCATCATGATGGCGCTTATGTTGTAGCTAGTAGTCAAGCTCAAAAATTAAAAAATCAAGGTTTTGATAAGTCTGAGATTGTTGAATTGTTGGCAGCTGATAACTATGATTTAGATTTAGCTAATAGAGTTGCATCTAAATTATTTGATGATACTAGTGTCCAAGAAACAAACTCGGTTGTCGAAGTTTCTGTTGTTCCTACTAAGTATTCAGATTGTGCTCCAATTATTGAAAAAACCTTATCAAAAGTTAGTGCAAGAGAATTTGCTAAAAGACTTTGTTCAGGTTCATATGCAATCGTAAAGACTGATGACAGAGGATTGAATTATTGGCAAAGAATGGCTGAACTTGCACAAGGTTCATCTGTTGGAATGAAGAATTTACACTCTGCCTTGAAACCACATGTTGAAGAAACATTATTAAATAGTGTATTAATTGCACAATCACAAGAAGCTGAAGTTAAGACAGCATCCAAGAATAAGTATGTTGTTTCCATGAGAAAAGGATCTGCAGACGTAGATCTTTCAAATGCAACTTCTACAAGTGAAAAGTTTACATTGGGAAATTATTCTAGTTTTGGTTTAGCAGATGAATTTATGGTTAAAGCTGCTGACACTGTTTCTCCTTATGCAAGATTAAAAAGAGCATTAAGAGATTAGTTTTTATTTTTCGCACTAAACAAGCCGCTTTTTCAAGCGGCTTGTTTAGCTTTGTATAACACTTAAAATGGAACAAAACAAACAAACTATTGATGCAATAATGGTTCCTGAAGATGGTCCAAAGAAACCATCAAGATTATTCAGGGATATCAAAGAGGGAGAACAACCTTTAGTTCCACTTCCTCCTGATAATATGACTGATATTTCTTATCCTCAGTTTATAGAACCAAGATGTGTTATTTGTACTTCTCACTTAAGAGATATGGTGGAACACGTATATCTTGATTCAGGAAAGAAAAATCAAGCTGTAATTGCTTTTTTTGCAGAACATTATGATGCAAAATTAAACTGGATGCAAGTTAATACTCATATGGAGATGCACTGTGATTTTAAAAAAATCTCCATATCAGGTCTCAAAAACTACGAGCAAAGAGAAGAACTAATTGCTCCTTGGATTTTTAGAGAACATCAACTTGCATTAACAGCACTTCTAGTAGAACTAGATGATGTAAGAGGTATTGACTGCTCAAGAAATAATGAAATGAAATTAAAAAGAGCAGCAATGGTAGAAAAACTTATTACAAAAATCATGATGCTCAAAGATTCAAGAGATAATCAAGGCATTTATAATATAAATATATTTGAAATTTTAGCAAAACTTCATGAGCAAATGGAATCTGAAGCTGATAAGAAAAGAATTAGAGAAGAAATTCAAGTATTGAAGCTCAAAGTTCAACAAGATAACTAATGAGAAAACCAAATACAGCTAAACAATCTCAACTCGATCTAAGAACTCAATTATTACAACAAGCAAACTCAGTAACAGATTTTCTAAAAGAATCTGGATATGCTTCAGAGTTCCTAGAAGAAGTATTACCTGCTACAAGATCTGAAGTTGCTCCTCCTTCTCTTCCTGAAAAATCCAGGTTTAATCCAGATCAAATTGTAGATATTATTACATTTATTGAACATCCATATTTTTGTAATCTAAAACCTTATCCTTGGCAGAAACTTATTCTCAAATGTTTCTATATGGGTCAAGAAGGTAATACAAATCTAGAAATAAATGATAAAGAAAACCAAGTTGATTGTCAAGGTTGTGTTTGGAACTATATCAATCAAAACGAACAAGCATTTCATAAAAACTATCAAGAGGGAAAACAATTTAAGACTATATTTTCAGTAGTCAACTCCCCTTGTTTACAGTGCAAAAGACAAGACAATTCAATCAAAACATCACGATATCAATCAGCTAAAGATGAAGCTACAAACCCTGATGCAGAGAGACAAGTTACATTATTAGAAGAAAGACCAATCATTGACAATTATCAATCTGAAATGGATCTGATTAACTCTGAAGAGTTTGATCCAAAACTCAGAATGCAAGTTTTAGAAAAATGCGAAAATAAATACAAATTTCAAGAACTTGTTTTGGTATTAGGGAGACGTTCTGGAAAATCATTCTTAGTGTCAGCAATGGCACTTTATGAACTATATAGATTAATTTCTATGGGTCATCCTCAATCTAGATATGGATTGATGGAATTTGATGAAATAGTTTTGCTTAATGTTGCTAGAAATGAAGAACAGGCTAAGAAAGCTATCTTCTCCAAAATCAAACAAACAGTTCTAGCTTCTCCATTCTTTGCTCCTTATATTGGTAAAGATACAGAACTTGAAATGCGTTTTTACACTGAACATGACAGAAAAGAAAATGAGAGAAGATCTGAACAAGGTCTAAATCCTTTTGCTGGTAGTCTTGTTCTTAGATGTGGTAGTAGTAACGCATCTGGTCTTGTTGGTCTTACTTGTTGGACTATTATCATGGACGAAGTTGCAGCTATGGCAGGAGATAATCCTGATTCTGGTGTTGACTATGCACTTTATGATGACCTAAAACCATCTCTTGCTACATTTGGAAGAGATGGGAAAATGATGATGCTTTCTAACCCCAAAGGACCTATTGGATTGCTTTACGATCTTCATGAAAATAGACTTGAAGACCATACTACTCTAGTAATGAAACTACCAACATGGCTTACTAATCCAAATATTGATAAAGCTTGGCTAGATGATCAAAAGAAGAAAAACCCTGTTGAATTTCAAATGCAATATGGAGCTGAATTTGGAGCATCTTCTTCAGATCCTATGTTCGTACAAGATGATATAGAAAGAATGTTCAGAAGTATGTCGATGATAAAAAGAAAAGAAATGGCTTCTGGATTTTTTGATTATTTCTGTCACTTAGATCCTGCTAGAACTTCTGATTATTATGCTTTAGTTGTTGCTCATACAGAAAATATGTATGGAAGTATAGGACCAGATTTTAAACCCTTAAAGAGAGTTGTCATTGATCATATTCATTTCTGGAACCCAATGACAAAAAATCAGCCAGTAAAAGAAAAAGATGTTGAAGAATATGTCATAGATTTACATAGAAAATTTCGCTTTAAACAAGTTTCTATTGATCAATGGAACTCTCAATCATCTTTAATAAAACTACAATCTCATGGAGTACCTATTGTAGAAAGACAATTCAATAAAGAGTATAAAGAGAAAATATACACAGAATTATCTCAACTCATTAGAGATGATCGTGTTGATATTTATGATTTGTCTGGTGGTAGCTATTATGATCTTGATAATAAGTTAGTACCTCTCAATGAAATACAAGAAGCTAAAATTCAATTTTTATTCTTACAGAAGAAGTGGAAAGGAAAGAGATATTACATTGAAGCATTATCAGGATACAAAGATGATATTTGTGATGCTGTAGCTGCTGTAAGTTATGAGTGTTTAACTAATAAGATAATACAAAGATTACCTAAATCTAAAATGGTTAATTTAAACAGAAGATAGCTACACATCAAAGGTTATTGATATTTATAATAAGAAAAAATCATTATGTCTAAGAATGTAAGAACAGCTCAATTTGGTGGTGTTGGTGGAGGAGGAACTCCTTCTCCTTTTACTCCTGGCAGAAAACCTATGGGTGTAGGTAAAAGCCAAGGACAAAATAGTGCTGTCAATATGTACATCAATGAAGATGACAACTTTGAAAAAATCATCAGTAGAACTCATCAAGATGCTGAGTATAACGATGATAACTTAGAAACAAAACTTACTATGTTTCACACACAAAATGTAGAAATGGGTTTTATTAATTATGAATTAACCCCTCTGCAAAGAATGCAAGCTAAATACAGAGCAATTCTTCATAACTACAAAGAAAACTTAGAAAAAGAAGCTGATAGTCTACTCAAAAACTCCCCTGCTTATATCAAGGAACATAATAAAACTGATAAAAAGCATCTTATGACTATGGAGCAAAGTTTAGAAGAAAGGCATAAATATAAAAAAGATACAGAATTTCCTAGAGAGAAGTATTCAGATCCAGATCCGCCTTCTAGAAGTCATTTTGCATTATCAGAAGATCAAATGATGCGTATAGCATTTGAAGTTTCAAATGATGACAAACAAGATTATGAAGTTGGACAAAGAGGAAGAATTACTAAAGACTATCCTAATGATGAAAGAAATAAAATAGATAACTATAGATTTCGTCACGTTCCAGAAATGTCATATATTACTTTAGATGGAGATGATGGCTTTCAAGGATTTGAAAATTATTTAGATAACTCAGCTAAATCCAATCGTGATGGATTTTCTTCATCTTGGAATGAACCTACTATACAAGACTATCCAAATCCTGATGGTAAAGCAAATGTTAGTCCTGCTCAATTAGAAAATAAACCTACTCCTGGTAGTCAGTACTTAAACGCTAATGACCCGAACATGACTACTGAAGAAAAATTAAATAAAAATAAAATGCCAACCACCTACTATGATTTCAATGGTAATGAAAAGGAAGATAGAGGTGTTGAAGATATCTACAATACACTTGGTTATGGCATATCAGGACATACAGTTTAATGAAATCTAAAACAGTTTTAAGTATATTAAATATTTGTAATTTTTTAGATAAGAATAACAAATTTGCTCTTTCTGACAAATTGTTTATTAAGGTTTCTCAGTATCATCCACAAACTAGTATTGATGTAACAGAAAATACCAATCATCAAGTTGAATGGGAAGAAATAGAAGAAGAAAACAAAGAACTAGACAAAGGTAGACAAGGTGAGCCTACTTCTTCTGGTTGGGTTAATCCAAGAAAATTAGAACCAGAAGGACATGGACAAAATGTTTCTGCTGATGAAATGAATTCCATAGAAGCACAAAATCATCCTGATCAAGTGGATGGTTCTGGAGCTAAAGTAATCATTCCAGATACATTAGGAAATTCTGCAATTAATGATCCAACATTCCTTGACAGATTTGAAGATGAAAATAAATCAGATGACCCAGCAATTAATAGATTGCCAAATAATAGAGTTATTTAGGAGAAAATTATGCCAATACCAATCAAACCAGTACATTCATTAGATTTGCATGCTGAACTTTTCGATGGTCCTTCTATGGAAGGGTTAGGATTATCAGACATTCAAATTCAACTTTTGGGTATTACACCAACTACTACTAGAGAAGCATCAAAAATCAGTACTTCTTATATTGAAATGCTTAGAACCATTGATGCAAGCACAGATGAACTAGTTACTGCTGCTAGTCAAATGGCTCTTAATAAAGATGGTAAAGTTTGCTCAGTCCCAAGCAATATCACAGACAATGATCTTTTAGCACTTAAGACTGCAGGATTAGTTACTGGATATGGTAGATCTGTTGAGCTTACTGAAAAAGCTAAATTAGCATTAAGAGATCATTATTTAAGCACAAATACTGTTAATGAATTTAGAAAAGGTAGATCTAAAGATAGATTTGATCTTGAAGAAGCTAGAAGTGTAAAAGCTAGTTCTAGCAGATTTAAGAAAGTTGCTGGCTGACTGTCCAGTGATGAACCTAGTTTAGAGTTCGAAATTAGATTTATAGCAGACAATGACAAAATGAGATCTAAAGGCTTAATGCATGCAGATCCATTAGAAGAAAACGAAGTAGCATTTTTTGTTTTTGATTATCCAGATTGTTATTCATTTTGGAATAAAAATGTGGATTTTGGTTTATCTTTAGCATTTTTAGATAAAGATTTTAAGATCCTAGATATCAAAGACATGGATGCTCATAGTGAAAAATCTTGTGTTCCTAAATCAAATAATGTGCAATTTGTTGTAGAAGCAAATCAAGGAACATTTGAAAAACAAAATGTAAAAATAGGAGATAAGCTTCTTTTGAAGGGAAAAAAGCTTATTTTAAATAAAGATACTAATTAAATACTTACAGGATTTTCTATTTTTAAATAAGAAATCTTTAATGTATTCTTTCTTGAGGAGAAAAAATAATTATGGCAGATAGAATTTTCCCAAACAGAATTCAAGAAGAAGCTCTTGATTCTGACCTTGTATTCCAAGGTATCGACTGGGACAACTTTAATGAAAGACTTGCCAAAGCCAAAGAGCCTAAGAAAATGGATGATGAAACCAAAGAAATGCTCAAAGGTCTAAGCGACAAAAAGAAACCATCAGAAGAAGATAGAAAAAAACTTAATGATGTTCCACCACAATTTCTTGATAATGTCAAGAAAAAGAAGAAAATGCACGAAGATGATGAAACTGAAGAAGAAGTTGAAGATGACAAGACAGAAGATCATACAGATATGGTCAGAAAAAGTCCTAAGAAACCTAACAAAAAAGCTTCTGTTCATTTTACACATCCTTCACAACTTTCAGCTGAAGCAGTTGAAGCAGCACTTGCTGCTGGTGACAAGGAATTAGCTAACACCATTTTAGCTGCAAGACATGAAAGAAGAGTCAGATTAGCATCACAAATTCAAACAAGAGTTGCTGCTGAAAATGACAAGAATGTTAAGCTTGCACAAAGAAGAG
>JACCDX010783336.1_pt1 | contig 54348 bp, 52 predicted proteins | sample 7449681 | NCBI WGS metagenome assembly JACCDX01 (sample SAMN15323450, study PRJNA562643) | freshwater metagenome | isolation source: river surface water | place: USA:Blue River Watershed | collected 2017-08-18
GGCGCCGTCGAAATCCGCGATCACATCGCTCTTCAGGCCAAGGCCAGCCTCAACCGCCTTGCCGAACCTGAAGACATCGGCGCCGAGTCCGCCGACCAGCGTGTCCTTGCCGAGGCCGCCGGCCAGCGTGTCGTTGCCGTCGCCGCCGTCCAGACGGTTGGCCAGCGCGCTGCCGGTCAGGCTGTCGTCGAACGCGCCGCCGACCACGTTTTCCACGCCGGCCAGCGTGTCCGTGCCGATACCGGCGTCATCAAGCGTCGATGCCGCCCGGCCAGCCAGCAGGTTGACGGTGATTGCCGCCAGCGCGCTCGAATAATCGACCGTGTCCGAGCCGCCGCCGCCGACGTACTTGTCGTTGCCCGAGCCGGTGGTGTCGATGATCAGGTCATTGCCGTTGCCGCCATTGACCATGTCATTGCCGGCGCCGCCGATCAGTTCGTTGTTGCCGGCGCTGCCGATCAGCGTATCCGCATAATCACTGCCGACCGCATTCTTTACCAATCCCAGCGCACCCCTGCCGCCACCGGCGAGGTTGACCTTGATGCCGGCGGGGGCGTCGTTGTATTCCACCGTATCGCGGTCATCGCCAAGGGTCAGGTCGTCGTCGACCTTGTAGTAGACATCGGCCGCGTCCTCGGTGGACGGCGTGACGGCGAAGGTCTTGGTCTGCTCAAAATTTTTATGGATTTTCAGCAGCGTGATCGTGTTATCGCCATTGAGCGTCAGCGATTCGTTCAGCGACAGCGTTTTCTGCGTCCACTGCTCATCCTCCCATTCGTACATGGCGATCGGAGAAACATTCACATCAAAGCGATAAAGAGATGACATCCTGGTCTCTTTACAAAGAGTATTGAAACGGAGCGCGGCGGCCGGACTTCCGCCACTCAATTCGCACGCTTTGCCAGCGAACGAACCGCTGGCTCTACTTTTTCACAACTGATTTCTTTTGAGAAAAGTGTTTACTTTAGTTACAGATTATTTACCTATAACAACATTTCGTCCTTGCGCTGGAACAAAATCGGTCAGGCTAATTTGCGTTCCTGCGCGTCAATGGCATAACGGCTGCCTGCCGGGATTCGTTGAGCGGAAAAAAGAAGAGTTTTTCTTAAAGCAATACTTCAACGCAGCAATCTGCTCATCCGGAAAGCGGCCCGGGGCCTGAAGCGCGCCGAAAAGTCAAGCATTCATGCGGGTTTTCGCTCGCCTGTTTATCCACAGCTTTTGGGGATAACTGTGGAAAACGGCATCGCCGGACGCTTCCAAGTGATTGATTTCCCTACCAATTGACGACAGCCCTCCGGGCGCGAAAAAAAACGTGCAGTTTCCTTATTGAAATCAAATTCGCACCGCAACAATGCCCAACAGACATCAAACTCTGCTTGCCCGTTTATTTTCCATTAAGCATCGTTAACGGAACCTGAACGCATGGCAAACGCAGCCGCGGAGAGACTCGGCTACCATGACGTTCCATTTCATTAACGAAGGAGATGTCCATGAAAACACGCCACCTGTTCGCCGTCGCCGCCCTGCTCAGCCTGTCCGTATCGGCCGGGGCACAGCAACAGAAGACCGTGATCGGACTCGACGCCGCAAAGAAGATGGCCGCCGCCTGCGAAGACACGGCGCGCAAGGAAGGCTGGAACATGATCATCGCGATCGTCGATGACGGCGGCAACCTGAAGCACTTCAGCCGCATGGACAACTCGTTCCGCGCCAGCATCGAGATCGCGCAACTGAAGGCAAACACCTCGTCCGGCTTCCCGCGCTCGACACGTCAGGTCGGTGAGATCGCGCAGCAGCGCGTGCCGGGCATCGTGCATGTGCCGGGCATCGTCACCTTTGCCGGCGGCCTGCCGATCGTCACCGCGAAAGGCGAGCATATCGGCGCCATCGGCGTCAGCGGCGGCAGCGCCGACCAGGACGAGGTCTGCGCACAGGCCGGCCTGGATGCGGTGAAATCCGAACTGAACCTGAAATAAAAAATGCCCGACGTCAAGCAGTTATTGAAATAGACCTGATGCCCGGAAGTCTATATAGGGCGCGGATTTAGATCTACTTGTGGTTGCTTTGCGAGGCTACTGCGTTGCAGGCTAGGAGCCACATAAGAGCGTCGCGGTGGAAAGCCGAGGCGTGCTGTATCGGAGACGATTGCCAGCAGTGGTGGTCGCAGTTCTTCTGCGTAGCCCAATCGACCGACGCTCTCCAGAATGAAGAAAGCGCAGCCTTAGGCTGCGCTTTCGAGCGACGGACGCCAGCGGAAGCAGACTGCGTCAGCTTGGCTTCAGCGGCGCGGCCTTGCCCGCGCCTCCCTTCCTGAATCCCCGATCCCCGGCCATGAATGCTTCCAGCATGTGCGGAATCAGCGTCGCCGCATCAACCGCTTCGCCGTAGGTCTGCGCATGCAGCGCGGCGTAACGGTCGAGGTCGGCTTTCAGGCTGGCCGGGCAGGCAAAGGTCAGCTTCGTGGATTCGGTTTTCGGTAGCGGCCCGAGCCGCAGCTTGCGCGTCGTCATCGTGAAGTCCCCCTGTTGAAGAAAAGCGGCTGGTACGGCCGCAGCACCAGATCGCGGTTGACGATGATGCGTACCGGCAAGCCGGGGCGCTCCGTCAAGGTGGGTTGGATGTTGAGGTTGCGCCGGGTCATCTCCTGGCCGACCTGGTTGATGCTGTCCTGCGCGCTGTCGCGCCCGGCGATGACGATGCGGTCGCCGTCCTGCCGATTCTCTGGCGCGGCCAGCTCGGCACCGACACCCAGCAGCGTCGTCAGCGCCGCCCCGGCGAAGATGCGGCCCCAATGCCAATCCACATCATCTTCCAGCCCGGCATAACCGGCCGGGTCGGTGCCGGCCAGGTTGTCGAGCGTGAGCGAAGACGTATCCGGCAAGATGATCCGGTTCCACACCACCTGCACGCGGCTCTGCCCGTAGCTGACCTGGCTGTTGTATTTGCCCAGGATGCGCGAACCCTGTGGGATCAGCAGGAACTTGCCGGTGGCGGTGTCATAGACCGGCTCCGTCACCGTGGCGATCACGTCGCCCGGCAAATCCGATTTGATGCCCGTCACCAAGGCACCTGCGACCACGGTTCCGGCCATGACCTGATACGGCGAGGTTGGCAGCGTCAGATTGCCGGAATTACGGGTTTCTGTGGAACCGCCTTTCAGGAACGCCTCTTTCTGGTCTTGCTGGTTCTGCACGGCGGTCGGGTCGGCAGGCTGGGCGGCCGTTGAGGCCGGGCCAGCCGCCAGCGGGTCGAAGGCCGCATTGGCGGCGAAGCCCGGCGCGGCGGCTACCTGTGTCTGCGCCACCGGCGCGGCCTTCTGCGAACCCGAGCGGAAGAACACCGTCGAGGCCGCTGCCGCTTCGGCTTCCTTGCGCAGCGCGTCGTTGGGATCATGGCCGGGGGCCGCATAGGCGGCCGTCACCGGCTGCTGCGACTTCACGATGGCCGGGCCAAGGTCGCCCGGCAGGGGCGGCCCCAGCTCCGGCACCTTCGGCGGCAGCTTGGAGTAGTCCGCCGGCAGCGCGTCCAGCCCTTCCGACTTGGAGACGCGATCGACGTTGTAAAGCTCGGTCTGCTCCGTGGCACCGCGCCGCTGCGGTTGCAGCGACCACATCAGTGCCCCGAACACGACGACCGAGAGGGTGCCTGCGAGGATGGCCAGCGTGCGCCGATTCAGGCGCGTGACCTGGCGCGGTTGCGCGCGTAGGACCACCGCTTCGGGCGCTACTTTGCCCGCCTGCGGCGTGGCGAGGTCGAGGTTGTCGTTCTGGCTCATCGTCAGTTCCTCCGCGCAACGCCATCCGTGCGTTCGATACGCACCACGTCGCCGCCATCACCGCCCAGGCGCAGTTCGGCCGCGCCGAACAGCCGATCCACGATGTAGTACGGCGGGCGGAAACGGTAGTTCACCAGTTGCCCATCGCCCTGCGCGCCGATGACGAACAAGGGCGGCAACTCGCCTTGGGCGATACCCGGCGGGAACTGGATATAGACCTTCTCGCCATCATCGAAGGCGCGCAGCGGCTTCCATGGCGGATTGCTGCCCGACATCGCGTAGCGGAAACGGATCTTCTCCAGCGACAGGCCGGTATCGACTGGCGCGGCGGCGCTGGCCGCCTGCGCCTGGCGCTGCAAGGCCAGCATCCGGTCTTTCGGATAGTCCCAGGACACCGACGCCATCCACGCCTTCTCGGTCGAGGTCAGTTCCAGCAGGTACGTTCGGCGGCTGGTGGTGATGACCAGATTGGTTTTCAGGGCCGAGCGGATCGGCTTGACCAGCACGTTCACGCGCAGGTCGGCGCCGCTGCCGCTGGACGTGTCGCCGACGATCCAGCGCACGGTATCGCCGGCGGCGACAGTGACAAGCTCCTCGCCTGGCTGAAGCGAAACCACGGTCACGCGGCCCGGCGCAGCATAGATTTGGTAGAGAGCGCCGTCGGTGAAGGGCCACACCTGAATCGCATTGACGTAGCCCTCGCGGGTCGGCGCGATGCGCGCCTCCGCGTTGGCCCGCGCCACGCGCACTTTCTCGTCGGCCGATTCCGGCGCAGCCGGGGCGGCATCTATTTCGGGCAACGGCTTCAACTGCGCCGGCAGCGCCAGCGGTTCAGGCACGGCAACGACTTCGACAGGCTTGGGCGGCTCGGGCAGCGGCTGCGCCTGCACCGGCTCATCGAGTGAGATGGACGGCGGCGGCTTGCCCTGCGAGGCGCAGCCGGCGAGGGTCAGCAGGATCAACGGCAAAGCGTGAAAGCGAAAAGGCAGGTTCATGGCTTGGCTCCTTCGGAAGAATCCAGTTCGCGGCTCCACGACAGGCCATTGACGTAGATACCCAGCGGGTTCTTGCGCAGGCGCTGTTCGGTGCGCGGGGTTTGCAGGGCGGTGGAAAGCACGGCGTTCCAGCGTTCGGTGCCAGCGGGTGCGCCGTTGACGAATCGTTGTTCCGTCCAGCGCACGTTGAAAGACGTGTCGCTGGCGCGCACGACGCTGGTGATCTGCACCGTCACCGACTCGCGGCCGATGCGGGCGAACGGATCGTTGGTGCGGGCGTAGTCGTTGAGCACGGCCGCGCCGCGGTCGGTGGTGTAGTCGTAGGCGTCGAGCCAGTTCTGCCGCACCACGATCGGGTCGATGGACAGCGAGCGCACCATGCCGATGAAGCGGCCCAGGTGGAACGCGATCTGCGCATCGGCGGGTCGGTATGGCGTGGCGGCTTCACCTACGGCGCGCACCTGGCCGGCCTGATCGACCTCGATGACGTAGGGCGTGACGATAGACTGCGCCGAGCGCCACACCAGGCCGCCCGCCATCAGCAGCGCGAGCGTGAGGCAGCCGAAGGCCATGAAACGCCAGTTCTTGGCCTGGACGCGGGCCGAGCCGATGCGGTCGTCCCACACCTGCCCGGCGGATTGGTACGGAGTGGCAGGTTGCGGCGTATCGGCATAGCGCACCTGCGGGCGTTTGAATCGCATAAGGGTTCTCCTTGGTGGTCAGGTATCGGGTCACTCATCGGGGCGCAGGCTCGGGCCTTGCCCGGAGCCGCCGCCGTCGCCACCGCGCAGCGTGTGGGCGGCAGTGGTCGCGGCATGGGTGATCTGCTGGCGGCGGTGCATCCGCTTGGCCCAGGCGGGTTGCTCCTGCTTCGGTGCGCCGGCGCCGCTGTCTGCGCTTTCGCCTGCGGCGGCCTGGCCGGAACCGGCTACGCCGGCGTCGGTGCCGTTCCAGCCAGCACGGAAGGAACCGGCCACTTTCTGCCCGGCAGCGGACACACCCGATGCAGCGCGGCGGCCTGCCGCCTGCGCGCCGGTCTTGGCGACGTTGCCGAGGCCCGCGGCCGCACCCTTGGCCCCGCCGCCCGCAGCGGCGGAACCGGCCTGGAATGCGGACTTGGCGCTGCTGGCCGCCGACGTGGCAGCGCGTGCGCCGCTGCCGGCCAGCTTGGCGGCGGCCGGGGCCATGCGCGCGCCAGCCATGACCGCACCGCCCACGCCGGTCGCAGCGGCACCGATGGCAACGCCGGTGCCGACCGCGCCGACGGCAGCCCCCGCCATCGCGCCCGCGCCGAGCTGCGGCGCACCGGACACGAGGCCCGTGGCGATGCCAGGGCCGAAGATGCCCAGCGCCAGCAGCGCGAGCGAGGCCAGCATCACGACCAGCGCGTGGTCGATGGAAGGCTCGTCGGGATGAACCTGGAACTCCGCGAACAGGCCCGATCCGATACCGACGATGACGGCCAGCACCAAGACCTTGATGCCCGACGAAACCACGTTGCCGAGCACCTTTTCCGCCAGGAAACTCGTCTTGTTCCAGAGCGCGAACGGAATCAAGACGAAGCCGGCGAGCGTGGTCAGCTTGAACTCGATCAACGTGATGAAAAGCTGGACCGCCAGCACGAAGAAGCAGAGGATCACCACCAGCCAGGCGATGAACAGCACCACGATGGGGTCGAGGTTCACGAACACTTCGGGAAAGCCGGCCATGTCGCCGATCTGGTCGAGGATCGGCGCGGCCGCGTCGATGCCGGTCTTTGCCAGGCGGCCCGGCTGCAAGAAGTTCTCCATCGTGATGGCCGAGCCGGTGGCGGTGATGCCCAGACCCGCGAACGACCGGAACACGATGCTGGCCAGCCAGTTGAAGTTGCCGATGATGTAGGCGAAGGCCCCGACGTAAAGCACCTTGCGCAGCAGCTTGGCGATCACGTCCTCGCCCTGGCCGGTCGCATGGCTCATGGCCCAATACAGGCCCGCGATGGTCATGTCGATGACGATCAGCGTGGCGGTCAGGAACGCCACCTCGCCTTGCAGAAGACCGAAACCCGAGTCGATGTAGCGCGAGAAGGTATCGAGGAATCGGTCGATGATGGTCACGTCGTTCATGGCGTGTCCTCCGCAGTGGCAGGCGGCGCATCGCCTTCGGGCGTGTCGTCGGTGGGCGTGTCGAAGCTCGCCGGGATCGGTGGCAGTTCGGCCAGCGTCCGGTATTCGTCCGGCCCGGTCTGGCCGGCGAAGAACCGCCGCCGGAAGGCTTCGGCGGCGGCGCGGCAGGCGTCTTCGCCTGCGGCTTGCCTGTTGGCCGCGCATTGGGCGCGCAGCGCCTTGAGCCGCACGGGATCGGCGGCCAAGGTCGCGGCCAGGTCTTCGGCAGGCTGCTGGCCGCAAGCGGTCAGCAGCATGGCCAGCAGGACAGGAACGCATCGCATGGCCGCCCCCTGTCAGTTGTTGTAGAAGTTGACGGACTGCGGCGTGTACGGCGTGCCGGTGCCGAGGAAGCGCCGCCGCACTTCGCGGGCGCGTTCGGTCGCCGCCGCCTGCCGCGCCAGTTCCAGCGAGTCCGCCCGGTCTTGCGTGATTTGGAGCTGCTGGGCCTGGATGGACTGCTTGGCCTGCAAGGCGAGAAGCTGGTTCGTTGCCTGCATGGCTTGCAGTGCGCCGGTGGCCGATTGGCTTTGGCTCACGAGATCGGCCAGCGCGCTTTCGTCCTGCGCCAGGTTCTGCGATACCTGCGCCTGCATCCGCATCGCGGTGTGCAGGCCGTCGAGGGTGTTCTTCCACCGCTCGCGGGCATCACGCAGCATCTGGTCGCCGCTGACGGTAGCCGCGTACTGCCCCGGGTACAGCCGGGCAAATTCCCGATCCATGTTCTGCACGTCGTAGGCCAGTCCCTGCGCCTCGGCAATCAGGCGTTCGGTCGTGGCGAGCGTGGAGCGCAGGCGGTTGACGATGTTGAAGTCTAGATTCGCCAGGTTGCGCGCCTGGTTCACCAGCATCTGCGCTTCGTTCTGGAGCTGGTTGATCTGGTTGTTGATCTGCTCGAGCGTGCGGATAGCAGTCAGCGTGTTCTGCACCAGGTTGACGGGATCAACGAAGGTGAGCGCCGCCGCCGGCTGGGCGAGCATCAGCGAGCCGGCCAACGCGGCGGCGAGCGAAACGGAAAGCACACGAGTCTTCATGGCGAAACCTCCAACGGTTGAGAAGCGAGGAAAGAAGCCGCCGCCGGCGAGGACGGCAGCAGGTCGGCGGCCCAATCGAGGCCGCGATGGCGCAGCCACGCACCGGCGAAGCCGGGAGCGCCGGCCTGCATCAGCACGCGGTCTATGTCGCGTTGGTCTTGCGGTGTGGATGCGCCCGCGAAGGCAAGCGCAGCCGGCCCCAGGTCGAGGTCGAACAGGCGATTGCCCAGGCGCGATTGGTAGTAGTAATCGCGCTTGGGCTGCGCGCTGGCGACGATCTCGATTTGCCGGCTGTTGAGGCCGAAGCCCTCGTAGATCGTGCGAATCTGCGGCTCGGTCGCCTGCGGGTTAGGGAGAAAGATCCTGCTCGCGCAGCTTTCGATGATCGCGGGCGCGATGGTCGAATCCTTGATGTCCGCAAGGCTCTGCGTGGCGAAGATCACCGACACGTTTTTCTTGCGCAGCGTCTTGAGCCATTGCCGGATGCGTGCCGCGAAGGACGGTTCATCGAGGAACAGCCACGCTTCATCGAGGATCAGCAGCGTTGGCGCACCGTCGAAGCGCGCATCGAAGCGGGCGAACAGATAGCGCAGCACCGCTTGCACGGCGGCCGGGCTGTGCATCAGTTCTTCCATCTCGAAGCCCTGCACGTCACCGCTGCCGAGCCGGTCGCGGTCGGCATCCAGCAGCTTGCCGTGTGCGCCGCCCAGCACATAGGGCGACAGGGCCTGGCGCAGTGCGTTGGATTGCAGCAGCACCGAAAGCCCGGTCATCGTGCGCTGTTCCACCGGCGCACCGGCAAGGCTTCCCAGCGCCGACCAGATGGCGGCTTTCTCGTCGGGGCCGACGGTCACGCCTTCATGCAGCAGGCGGCCTTCCACCCATTCAGTCGCCCAGGTGCGATAGCCTTCGCCGTGGATGCGCGCGAGTGGCTGGAAGGCAATGCCGCCGTCCGCGCCCAGGTCGTAGTGTTCACCCCCCAGGCCCAGAATGGTGGCGCGCATGGAGCGCCCCATATCGAATGCGAAGATGCGCGATCCGGGGTAACGACGGAACTGCATCGCCAGCATGGCCAACAGCACCGACTTACCCATGCCGGTAGGCCCAGCGACCAGTGTGTGCCCCACATCGCCGATGTGCGTTACCAGCCGGAACGGCGTCGCGCCATCGGTGCGCGTGACGATCAGCGGCGGGCCGTCGAGGTGGGAATTTTTCTCCGGCCCGGCCCACACGGCGGACACCGGCATCATGTGCGCAAGGTTCAGCGTCGAGACGATGGGCTGGCGCACGTTGGCATAGGCGTTGCCCGGTATGGACGACAGCCACGCATCGACTGCGTTGAGCGTTTCGGGGATGGTGACGAAGCCGCGCCCCTGGATGACGCGCTCCACCATGCGCAGCTTTTCGTCGGCCACGGCAGGGTCGCCATCGAGCACCGTCACCGTGGCGGTGAGGTAGCCGAAGGCGACTTGATCGCTGCCTAGCTCTTGCAAGGCTGCGTCCGCATCGGCCGCCTTGTTGCTGGCATCCGTGTCCACCAGCGGCGACTCCTGCTGGAAGATGGTTTCGCGCAGCAGCGCGATGACGTTCTTGCGCTTGGCGAACCATTGGCGGCGCAAGCGGCCCAGCTCCTTTTCCGCCTCGGCTTTGTCGAGGCAGAGAAAGCGGGTACTCCAGCGATAGGCAAAGCCCAGGCGGTTGAGGTCGTCCAGCAGGCCCGGCCAGGTCGAGGTCGGGAAGCCCCGCACCGACACCACGCGCAGATGCTGGTCGCCCAGCATGGGCGCGAGGCCACCGACCAGGGCGGAATCGGCCAGCAGCGCGTCGAGGTGGAACGGCACTTCGGGTACGCCCACGCGGTAGCGTCGCGTGGAAACCGTGGCGTGCAGGTAAGTTAGCGTCTGCGCGTCATCGAGCCAGGCGATTTCCGGCATCACGCCATCGAGCAGGTCAAAGACCCGATCCGTTTCCGCCACGAAGGCATCGAGCCGGCCGCGCCAGTCCACGCCATCGCCCGGTGCGTGCTCGTAGAGCAGCTTGGCCGCACGGGCGCGGGATTCCTCCGGCGGCAGGTAGGCCAGCGTCAGGAGATAGGCGCTCTCGAAGTGGTTGCCCGACTCCTCGAAGGCGGCGCGGCGTTCCTCGTCCACCAGCCACGACAGCGGTTCGGGGAAGTCGGAATGCGGGTAGTCCGCCGCTGGCTGGCGCTCGGCTTCCACGAACAGCGCCCAGCCTGAACCTAGCCGGCGCAGCGCGTTGTTCAACCGCGCCGTGGTGGCGATCAGCTCGCCCTGTGTCGCGCTGTCGAGGTCGGGGCCACGGAAACGGGCTGTGCGCTGAAAGCTGCCGTCCTTGTTCAAGACGACACCCGGCGCGATCAGCCCAGCCCAGGGAAGCCAGTCGGCCAACAAGGCGGGCCGCTGGCGGTATTCGGCAAGGTTCAGCATGGCATCCCCCTCACACGTCCAGCAGCGGCTTGTGCTTGATGTGCCGGGCGAAGACCTGCATGAACTGCGGATCGACGCGCGCGCCCCACACGGCCAGCGAGTGACCGACGATCCAGAGCACGACACCGGGAATCCAGAGTTGCAGACCCAGCCCGACGGCGGCGGCCAGCGTGCCGTTGGCGATCGCCACGGTGCGAGGCGCGCCGCCCAGCAAAAGCGGTTCGGTCAGCGAGCGATGTAGCGGCACCTCGAAGCCGGCCGCGAAGCTGTCCGGCCCGCTCATACGACGGCCCCGCCGGAGAAACTGAAGAACGACAGGAAGAACGAGGACGCGGCGAACGCGATGCTCAACCCGAATACGATCTGGATGAGCTTGCGAAAGCCGCCCGACGTGTCGCCGAAGGCCAGCGCGAGGCCCGTGGCGATGATGATGATGACCGCGACGATGCGCGCCACCGGCCCCTGAATCGACTCCAGAATGGATTGCAGCGGGCCTTCCCACGGCATCGAGGAACCAGCGGCCTGTGCCGTTCCGGCCAGGAACAGCAACAGCGCAGCCAGCAGCAGCCCTTGCCCCGCCGGTCGAGCCAGGCTGCGCAGCCGCGCGAGGCTGGACAGGTGGGAAAGCGGATTTACGGAACGGCGGAAAGCGTGAGCGTGCATCTGCGTCATGGCAGTTCTCCAGGTTGGTCAAGGGACGGGGAAGGCGCAGCGGTATCCGCTGAGAGAGGAACCGGCATCAGCTCGGGAAACGGTGTTTCCAGCGCGTCCGCCAGTCGGTAGCCAGTGCCGTCGAAGCCGACGACGCGGGCGATGCTTTCGACGCGGCGCTTGCGGCCGCGTCCGGCGATGTGGATCACCACGTTGACCGCCTCGGCGATCAGTGCACGCGGCGGGTTCACCGCCACTTCGAGAATCAACTGTTCAAGGCGCAGCAATGCGCCCAAGGCGGAACCGGCATGGATGGTGGCGATGCCGCCCGGATGGCCGGTGCCCCATACCTTCACCAAGTCCAGGGCTTCGCCGCCGCGCACTTCGCCGACGATCACGCGGTCGGGGCGCAGGCGCATCGTGGCGCGCACTAGCTCGGTCATCGACACGACGCCCGCGCGGGTGCGCAGCGGCACATGGTCGCGAGCGGCGCATTGCAGCTCGATGGTGTCTTCGAGCACCAGCACGCGGTCGCCGGTGGCGGCGATCTCGGCCAGCAGCGCGTTCGCCAGCGTGGTCTTGCCGCTGCTCGTCGCCCCGGCGATCAGGATGTTCTGGCGCTCGCGCACGGCGCGGCGCAGGAAGTCCGCCTGCCCGGTGGTCAGGATGCCGTCGGCGACATAGCGATCCAGGCCGATGATGCTCACGGCGCGCTTGCGCAGCGCGAAGGCCGGGCCAGGCGCAGCCGGTGGCAAGATGCCCTCGAAGCGTTCGCCGGTTTCGGGCAGCTCGGCGGTCAGCAGCGGCCGTCCGCGATGCACCTCCGCGCCAACGTGCGCGGCTACCAGGCGGATGATGCGTTCGCCATCGTCTTCGGATAGTTCCACGCCCAGCGGCGTGCGGCCCGACGACAGCCGATCCACCCATAAGGTGCGGTCGGGGTTGAGCATGATTTCCACCACGTCCGGGTCGGCCAGCGCAGCGGCAATGACCGGCCCCATAGCCGTGCGCAGCATCTGGATGCGGCGATCCAACGAAGCCGCGGTGGATGAGCGTCCGGGCGGGGTCTGCGGAACGGCGCTCATGAGGCACGCTCCTGTGCTTCGGCCAACGCCGCCGCTTTATCCATCCGCACCGGGTCGGGATGTAATTCCTCCACCACGTCACGCACCAGGCTGCGGCCTCGCAGCAGGTGGCGGCCAAGCTGCTCCACGAATTGCTCGAAACGCGCCTTGCCCTGGGCGCGGGCTGCATCTTGATGGGCTTCAGGAATCGGCGTGCTGACAGTCAGGAAGTAGCGAATGAACAGCGCCAGCGTTTCGATTTGGATGTTCTGGTCGCGCTCCATGCGCTCGGCCTGCCGCGACAAGCGATCGAGGCGCTTGGCGATGGCCGCCTCGCGCTGGTCGCCGGCATCCGGCGAGAGCCACGATGCGAGCGCCGCCGCGACGATGGATGACTTGGATACCCCTTTCTTGGCGGCCAGTTCTTCGAGGCGCTTGGCGTGCTCGGGCTGGATGAACAGATTGAGGCGGTATTGGCTCATAGGTCGATTCCGTCGTTGGGGTCGAGGGAAGCCAGCCGGGCCGTGCGCTGCATGGCCGGGTCGAGCTGGCCGGGAAGCGGCAGTGGCAGGTCGTCGTCGTCATCGAGCAGCGCCAGGTCATTGCCGGCGGGTTGTGGTTCGGGGCTGTATTCAGCGACTTCGGATAGCTCCGGCTGGCGGCGCGGGCCGCCTTCATCGGCGATGCCTGCGTCATCGCTGGACAAGCTCGCAGTCGGGGCCGCAGGTACAGCGGGGATGGCTAGGTCGCTCCAGTCGTCGGGCCGGGCCGGTGGCGCATCGGCGTACTGCCCCGCCGCGAGCGCGGGCGGCGGCAATACGCGGCTCTTGAAATTGGCGTCGGTGTAGTAGCGCAGCTTGTTCGCCTTGATAGGCGCCACGCTGGACACCATCACCACGGCCTCGTCGGGCGGAAGCTGCATCACTTCGCCCGGCGTCAGCAGCGGGCGAGCTGTCTCCTGGCGCGACACCATCAGGTGGCCCAGCCACGGGGCCAATCTGTGCCCGGCATAGTTGCGCTGGGCTCGCAGTTCGGTGGCGGTGCCCAGCGTTTCCGAAACCCGTTTGGCCGTGCGTTCGTCGTTGGTGGAAAACGTCACGCGGACGTGGCAGTTGTCGAGGATGGAATGGTTCTGGCCATACGCCTTGTCGATCTGGTTGAGCGACTGCGCGATGAGGAAGCTGCGGATGCCGTACCCGGCCATGAAGGCCAGCGCCGTCTCGAAGAAGTCGAGCCGGCCGAGTGCCGGGAACTCATCGAGCATCAACAGAAGTTTGTGGCGGCGCTCGATGCCGTCGCTGCCGTCGAGCGATTCGGTGAGCCGCCGGCCGATCTGGTTGAGGATCAGGCGAATGAGCGGCTTCGTCCGCGAAATGTCCGAAGGCGGCACCACCAGGTACAGCGACACGGGATGCTCGGAAGCGATCAGGTCAGCGATACGCCAGTCGCAGCGCGAGGTGACTTCGGCCACCGTGGGGTCGCGGTACAGACCGAGGAACGACATGGCCGTGGACAGCACGCCCGAACGCTCGTTGTCCGACTTGTTTAGCACTTCGCGGGCGGCGGACGCGACAACCGGGTGCGGTGCATCGCCCAAGTGCTTCGTTGTCATCATCCGATGCAAGGTCAGCTCGAACGGGCTGGCCGGGTCGGAGAGGAAGTTGGCGACGCCGCGCAGCGTCTTATCTTCACCCGCGTACAGCACATGCAGGATGGCCCCGACTAGCAGCGCGTGAGAAGTTTTCTCCCAATGGTTGCGCTTCTCCAGGGCGCCTTCGGGGTCAACGAGAATGTCCGCGATGTTCTGCACGTCGCGCACCTCATGCGCGCCGCGCCGGACTTCGAGCAGCGGGTTGTAGGCTGCTGATTTCGCATCGGTCGGGTTGAACAGCAGGCAGTGGCTGAACCGGCTGCGCCAGCCTGTGGTGATCTGCCAGTTCTCGCCCTTGATATCGTGGATGACTGCCGATGCGGGCCAGCTCAACAAGGTGGGCACCACCAGGCCGACGCCTTTGCCCGAGCGCGTGGGCGCGAAGGTCAGGACGTGTTCCGGGCCTTCATGGCGCAGGTACTCGTTGCGGTACTTGCCGAGGAAGATACCGGCGGGCTGCGTCAGCCCGGCTTTGCGAATGTCATCCGCTTCGGCCCAGCGCGCCGATCCGTAGGTGGTGACGAGGCGCGCTTGCCGCGAGCGCCAAACCGACATAGCGATGGCGACCACCACGGCCACCAGGCCGCTGCCGCCCGCGATGGCCCCGCCTATGTCGAAGACATGCGGCGCATAGGCATCGAAGAAGAACCACCACTCGAACAGCCGCCAGGGGTGATAGATCGGCGCGCCGAAGAAATCGAACCAGGGCGAGCCAAGGCGTAGTTGATAGCCCAGGGCGGCGGCTGTCCATTGCGTTGCACTCCATACACCGGCGATCACGATGCCGAAGACAGCGGCGATCTGCCCAAACAGCACTCCCTGAGCTTGCATAGCTAGCCTCCGATATTCCTGCGCTATTCCTCGTACAAGCGCGGCACAAGGACGTGCCGCATAGCGTGAGAATCGCTGCCGGGTCAGTGCCGGTCAAAGACCGTTATCGAAAGCAAGGTGATATGAAAAGCATCGTTTCAGGCTGCAAAGAAACCAGTAAAAACGCCGCAGGCGCGGGCGCGCTGCGGCGTGATAACAAAAAAAATGCAGAATTTCTTGCGAAGGACTGGCGATCAGAACTTTGGTGGCCTCTCCGATGGTGTGTAGGGCGTCTTTTCGCCGCCGTAGAACCGCTTGCGCGTAGCTTCGGCCACTCGGTTGCATAACACGTCGCCAAGCGTCGTGCGGTCGGTCTTGCATTGCTGGCGTAAGTCCTTCAACCGCACCGGATCGGCAGCCAACTCTTCCACAGTAGGCACGTTGGCCTGCTTGGCTGCTTCCGGTGGGCTGCAAGAGGCCAGCAGTAGAGTCAGCAGGAGTGGGATGAATTTCTTCATGACTCGGCTTTTTCCTGTGGGGCAGGTTTAGGTTGCTGTGCTGGCCTCGCTTCTTCGGGTAACTCGATACCTCGCACACGCTCGACAAACCGAGATAACACTCCCGAAGTCTCGCCTTGACGCTGAAGGAGGTAGGTCATAAGCATAGGTGGGTGACCTGCTAAAGGACGAGCCACCACGCCGGCCTCGCGACTTGCGGTGATATGCGAGCCAGAGGTCAACCCCAAAGCAAAGCCCGCGGAAACAATCACCATCATCAGATCGAGTGAGGAGACGCGCTCACAAATCAAGGGCTCTCGGCTAGCCTGGCACAGCACCCGCTCAATCTGTCTCGCGTGGCCCTCACACGTCTGCGGATCACATAACACCAATGGAAAATGCAAGACTTCATCCAAGGGAATGCGCTTGTATTTGAGCAAATGGTGCCGTGCAGGTACGGCCACCATTATGGGCTCACTCCATATTGCTTCCGCTACTATGCCATCCCCCACTTCATCCGACTGTGCAAATCCGACGTCATAAAGATCATCGTGTAATCCTTTGATCTGCTGTGACAATGGCACCTCAAAAAGTCGAATATCAACTTCAGGCTCTTCCTGTCTACAGAACGCTAGCAAGGTCGGAAGGCGTGATGGAGAAATGCTGTCGGATATGCTAATGCGCAACTGCCCATGAAAGCCATTAGCTGCCGCCTTCACGCTGTCGCGCGCCTGCTGCAAGGCTGTAAAGATGCGCGGTACATGCTCAAGTAATAGCTTGCCAGCGCGGGTCAATCGCGTGCTGCGACTAGTGCGAATGAATAACTTCTCACCTAAATCCTCTTCTAATTCCTTGATGGTACGTGACAACGGTGACTGCTCGATATGCAGTCTTTCTGCTGCACGGGCAAAGTGAAGCTCCTCTGCTACAGCCAAAAAGCAACGCAAATGCCGCAATTCCACTTGTTGATCCCACCTTTTGATTAGATTTAAATAAAAAATTTACTCTATTTTTTTAATTGAAGCTTGAATGGTCCGCCCTCACCGTCATGCAAGGACTCAAGCAAATGGCCTATCCGTTAAATTTTTGGCACAAATGGTCGAAAAGTATTTAACAATCCTAGAATTCATTGCTTTTACCGGTGCATTCATGCTTCGCCCTTAAGATTTTCGGGAGATCTGCTTCGCATGAATGAATATATAAAAAGCATTGCACCCAAGGCACTAAAAGTCACTAATGCCCAGATGACTCTTCCATATCCACTTCCAGCCGAGTAGAGAATTGATGCCACAAACGGACCTGCAGCAATAGCGATTTGCACAGGCATCGCCATTGCACCACTAATTACTCCATAAGAGGACCGGCCATATAGTTCAGCAGGCAAAGCACCGCGAACTATGGTCATTATTCCATTGCTGACTCCATATAATCCGGAAAAAATTATATAAACAATAATCCATTTCCCGGGGAAGAATAAAAACAATAGCGAGAGGGGTAAGAGGCTGATGGCAACCATGCCAATCTGGCGCGTTGTTACGCGCTTGCCGAATAAGGTCTCCATCACTCGACCTACTATCTGCATAGGGCCGATCAGCGCACCTATCCATGCCGCAGATGCTGCAGATATTCCATTTGCTTGCAAAATAGGAATTAAATGAAGTGACATAGCCGCAAATACCAATGCATTAAAGGTAATTGCGGCTGTAACTAGATAAAAAGTAGGATCGCGCAAAGCCGAGGCCAAATCAACCGACTTTTCTCGCTGCGTAATCGGCGATTCATGCGGTGTACGCTTCCCATTCGGCAGGCATATATGAACTGGAAAGCAAAGCAGCAGATTAGCGGCGGCGAAAATCAACCATGTATCACGCCAACCCACCTGCTGAAGAAGACCTTGAGTCAAAGGCCAAAATGCGGTGCTGGCCAATCCACCGAAGAGCGTCAGTTGAGTTATCGCGCGCCGATAGCCACTGCCAAATATTTGAGTAACTACCGCAAAGGCTGGCTGGTACAAAGTAGCGCTCATTGCCGCGCCGATACCAACCCAAACCAAATAAAGCCCCAAGGCCGTCTGCACTTGGGATAAGCATGCGAGCATGATTGCAGCGAGCAACGACCCACAGCCCATCAAAAGCCGCCCGCCGATTCGGTCAATAACAGATCCTGCTGAGATGGAGAGCAAACCAGCGATCAAAAGTGATACTGAATAAGCACCAACAACGACAGGTTTCGATAGGTTCAGCTCAATCTGCATGGGCTGCATCAGTAGCCCATACGCGTAAAACATTGAGCCCCAACCAACGATCTGAGTCAGGCCAAGGAATGGTATAAACCAATAATCAGAGCGAATTTCCCATTTTCTCATGCCATCATCCATTAATGCTCATCTAACTAATATTTTAAATTCGAGCATTGGAAGCTGCATGTTAGATGTCAAAATTCAATGCGCAAATACATTCTGCATCGCAGCTAGTTATTAATGCTCACGCAGCCTGCTAAGAAAATTAAATGCCAATTGCACGGCCAGTTCGCAAAATAAAGGCGAGATCTTCTCGACCATGCGATGCTGCATCTGTAGCGGCCTGATTCCAGTCATATGTCACAGCATGAAATTCAACATTCCAATCACCATTTTTCCGCTCAATAATTGCATATCTAGCGTGAGGTGATCCGCTCTCTGAAACGTGAGGGCGAGCCCCACCAACACTGTAGGCTGGTTGACCAACGCTTCCCGGATTTACAACGATTCGGCCATCTGCTAGAGACAGGATTCGTTGTATGTGTGTATGTCCGCAAAGAATTATTTGCGCATCTAAATCGCCTGCCCGTGAACTTGCTTCTGTTAGATTCGCCATGCGGAGTCCGCTGGAATCGACAGTCTCCAGGAAGTACGCAGTATCACTATCCGGGGTGCCATGCACCATAAGCACGTCTTCCTCCAAACGAAGTGTGGAAGGCAAGCCAGTTAGCCACTCTATTTGGACCTCTGTTAGCTGATCAGCTGCGTACCGATCAGAGACTGTCATGTCCTCGCGGGGGCGATCGAATATCTGTCTATCATGGTTTCCACGTATGGTCTTAAGGGCCAATGGAATCAACTTATCGAGAGTCTGCTTGGGGAAAAGTCCCCCAGAGCATATGTCTCCAAGATTCACAATTTGGTCTACGTTGCGACAGGAAATATCCGCCAAGACTGCATCAAGAGCACCAATATTCCCATGAATGTCTGACAAGGCTGCGATTCTCATAATGTTCCTAAATTCGGAGTGTATTTTTTAAAATGTCCAATCTCGCCGCAAATTTTTTACAAATAATTATGTGGCGAGCAGCAGGTTAAAGAAAGACGAAGCTAACAACTCCCTTCTTCTCGCGGACTAAGTGGCAGGGGCGTCGGACAGCGCTTGGCCCACGAGTTTTGCAAAAGGATCAATCACCTGGCCTGATGCTTTTCGCTCCGAATATCTATCGACCAGTTGATTTGCGTGAGGACGCAGAAGAACCGTAAAGCGCACGAGTTCTTCCATTACATCGACAATTCGACTGTAATAATTGGAGGGTTTCATGCGGCCGTTTTGATCGAATTCGTTGTATGCCATGGCCACGGAGGACTGATTGGGAATCGTCACCATGCGCATCCATCGTCCAAGAACGCGAAGAGCATTTACTGAGTTAAACGATTGCGACCCACCAGTGACTTGCATAACCGCCAATGTTCTGCCCTGCGTGGGGCGAACGCCATTGAACTCCAGCGGAAGATGGTCAATTTGAGCTTTCATGATGCTGCTAATCGTCCCATGGCGTTCAGGGCTGCACCAAACTTGGCCCTCGGACCATGTAGATAGCTCACGTAGCTCATGGACTGCAGGGTGATCGTCCCCACGCACCTGGTCTGGGAGGGGCAAATCCGTCGGGTCAAAGATGCGCGTATCAGCACCAAAGTAACGAAGCAGGCGGGCCGCTTCTTCAACAGCGAACCTGGAGTAGGAATGTTCCCGGAGAGATCCGTATAGAAGCAAAATCCGAGGCGGGGATTGATCACCCGAAAGCCCAAGCGTTGGACGCTGTATCGAATAGTTAGCATCCAGTGCCGGAAGGTTGTCAGGGTCAGGAAGAGTACGAACGCGATTCATGTTAATACCAATATTGATAATTTCGGCTGGCCCCGATCATTGGGCCGCCGAAGATTTAAAAGAGTCGAAGACATTGAATCGACAACGACTCAAGCGGTCGGTTAATACGCGAATTTCAATGCGTCGCAAGCTTTTCGAGTCAATCAATCCCGATTGGCTCCTGAAGCTGTGTAGCAGTCATCGCATAGAGTTTGGAGTGTTTATTCCGCACTTCTGCAATCAGTGGGATTTCACGACCAGCTCGCTGAATAAGGAGCGGTGGACGTGGGTGTGCAGCAGCCGAACTGTTGTTTACCACCCATGTCCATGAGCTCAATGCAAGCGCAACGTAGATCGTTTGCAAATTCACCGTTTCCAGTACGGCCTAGCTTCCGCCTTGGTGGTCATATTGCAAAGCAGAGTTACTCGGGCTATCGGGTGGCAGGTGGAGCCTGGGTGACATCATCGTTCTTGACCTCCTCGATGCGCACCGCGCAGCACGCGGATTTTTTGGCAGTGGGCGTTTGCGCTACTTCCAACTCAGGCACCTTTTCGATGCGCGGCGCGCAGCAAGCGGACTTTTTTGCGGCGGGCATTCGCGCTACTTCCGTCTCCGGCACCTCTTCGATACGCACCGCACAGCAATCCGATTCGTCCTGCTTGCCAAGCAAACGCGCGATAAAGCCTTTTTTCTCTGACATGGTCTTTCTCCTTCAAATGAACAACAGATTGGCGACGTACCCCACGCTGATAGCGACCGTGAAAATGGTCAGCACGAACACTGCCACCAGTCGGGGCCGGAAGATCGTGTTGAGGAGCGTCACTTCGGGGATGCTGGCACCTGCGCCAGCGATGATCAGCGCCGCTACCGCGCCGATGCTCATGCCTTGGGATTGCAAGGCCATGCCAATCGGAATCAGGGTTTCAGCGCGGATATATAGCGGCACACCAATAGCGGCGGCCACGGGAATCGCGAACGGGTTGTCGGCACCTGCCACAGTGGCGATCCACTCGCCGGGTACCACGCCATAAATCAGCGCACCTATGCCCGCGCCGATCAGCAGGTAGGGCAAGGACGTCTTGAACAAACCGAAGGCCGCGCTGCCGGCTCGGCGTAGGCGCGATTTGAAGTCGGTCGGTCCTGCGATTTCGCTCTCGCCCACCACGCGCACCTTCTTAACGTCTCGCTCCAAGCCGAAGAGCTGCCAGACTGCGCCCACTGCTACCGCTAGCAAAAAGGAGGCGGCGCCATAGAACACGGTGAACTTCCAGCCGAACAGCGTGACCAGCAAGCCTAGGATCACGGGGTTGAGAATGGGCGAGGACACTAGGAAGGACATGGTGGCGCCAAACGGTGCACCAGCATTGAGCAAGCCGACCGTGACCGGAATAGTCGAGCAGGAACAAAACGGCGTGACCGCCCCCAGCCCAGCACCGACGATGTTGCCACGCAGGCCGCGCCCGGTTAGCAGGCGCTGCACAGTGCTGGCCGGTACATATTCCTGCATCATCGCCACCAAGAAACTGACGACGAAGAAGAGTGCGATCAGCTCGGCGCTGATCATGGCGAAGAATTGCAGAGTCTCGGTGAGTGTGTTCAGATTCATTATGTGTTCCAGTTCAATGCATAGATGGTCAATGCTTATGATCAAAAAAAATCGCCATTACTGACGAGTGATGTGCGCAGCCACCTCCATCCAAGCATCTACTGCCACCGTGAAGGCTTCGCGGCCCTTGTCGGTCAGCGTGTAGACCTTGCGCCCACGACCGGCCACAGTTTCAGTATGCGCAGTGACATAGCCGCCTTGCTCAAACTCGCGCAACACCGGGTAGATGGTGCCTTCGGTGGGAGAGCAACAACCTTGGGTTGAGCACTCCACTTCACGTGCGATTTCATAGCCATGCATGGGCCGCTTTTGCAGCACGCTCAGGATAAAAAACTTGGACAGGCTCATCTTGATGATGCCGCTCCAATACGACCGGTCGGTATAGTCCACCGGGGTGCGCTCTACGGTCTTGAGGGAAGTCGTCGATTTAGCCATGGACGTAACTATATACCTTGCCCATCAATGCATCAAGTGATGCGCCAAAAAAATTTCCTTGGGGAAGGCCTGACGGGATGGAGGGTGCTCGCATCGGTCTGCGAACACAAGCAAAACTTCACGACCCACGGCGAGCATGACAAGTTCAATCTTCAGCCGACAGACGGGCCACGTTGGCGACCGAATTCCCAGGACGCATGCCCGTTGCGGACCGTGGCAGCCAGTGATTGGCCCAACCGCTGCTCGATAACGGGTTTCCAAGGAACGAGCGTGAAACCTAAGCCGTCGTCCAGCATGGCGAAGCGCCCGCTGGCGAGAATGATGGAGCGCCGATAGATGCCGATCACACGCTGCCCGTTAGCCACCGGGCGATGTTCCAGGCCAGTGTCAGCTGCAATGTCATTCGCTGCTTGCACCAGTTCCCGGTTTCGCAGCGTTTCCAGCAGGTTGCGGGCGAGGATCACTTGCTGCCCGCGCCGCAGGGCCAGCCCCTGTTCCTCAAGGAAGGCGGCGCGCTGCTGCAAGGCTTGCTTGACATCGCCACCAAAGCCCAGGTCGCCCAGCCCACGGCCGCCGCCGATCAATTGCTGGTCCAACCAAGTCGCGCCGATTACGCGGGCCTGCCGCTCGATGGGCAGGTGCGATTTCAGTTCCACGGCCACGCCGCCCAGCTTTTGGGCGTCGTACTGGCTGCCACGCTCGGCTAGGTCGTCCGGCACCTTCCATAGCCCTTCGGCCACACGCTCCACGATGCCGGACCGGCGCAAGGCTTCCAGCCGCCGGACGTGGGCAGCGACGACTTCATGCGGGTCGCGTCCGGGCGCGACACGGCCTTGCTCGATCGCCAGGTGATGATCGGTGCGGTACAGGCCATCGCTCGCTAGCGCGGCAATGTTCTTGTCGGCCGCCCGCACCTCGGCGGAACCCCGCACCTCCACCACGGCTCCGGTGGGATAGTTCGCCAGCATGTCGCGGGCGTTCAAAGCAACGTAGTGGGCCTTGCCGTCCACGCCGTCGATGACCAGATAGCCCCGGTCGCGCAGCTCGTCGGCCAGCCCTTTCGCGGCCACGCGCCCGAGGATGGTTCGCCCACTTCCATCTGCATTCTGGCCCGGCTCGAACATCGCCAGCTCGCGCGGCTCGCCACGCATGGCCCGCTGCATGGTGCGGATGATGTCGCCGCGCTCGCCCAGGGCGCGCAAGGTCTTTTCCGCGTCGGCCTGGACGGCCCAGGTGCCTGGCTGCATCTCGTCGGCCAGGCCCAGGCGCTGCAAGCGTTGCAGGCGGCCGATCAGCAGCAAGCGCTGGCGCTGCAAGCGGGGTTCGTTGAGCCGTTCGACATGCACCAGGCCATCGTCGCCGGCCTCGCGCTTCAAGGCGCGATCCAGGCTCGTCCACCGCTCTTGCTCCACCTCCCGCTGCAAGGTCTGCTGGATCTCCAGCTCGGTGCGCGGCCCCAGCCATTCGGTCGCCAGTTCGCCGGCGCGGTGGCGGAAGCCATCGGCAATGTAGTCGCCCGCGATGATGAGGTCTTTGCCTGTGTCGTCGCGCCCGCGCACGACGATGTGCGTGTGCGGGTTGTCGGTGTTCCAGTGGTTGACGGCCACCCAATCGAGGCCCGTCCCAAGGTCGGCCTCCATGCGGCCCATGAGGTGCCGCGTGTAGGTGCGCAGGTCTTCCAACTCCGCGCCGTCTTCGGGCGAGAGGATGAAGCGGAAATGGTGCCGGTCGTCGGCGCAGCGTTTCTTGAAGGCGTCGAGGTCGGCGGTGTCGGTCTGCGGCCCGTAGGCTTGGCCCGGCTCGCCGTCGCGGCCCACGCCATCGCGCTCGATGTAGCGCAGGTGCTTGGCGAGCGATTGCGGGCTGGCCCGTTGGTGATTGACCAGCAAGGTCTTGATGGTCGCGCGCCGCGACATGGGCGTCAGCTTCGCCCCGGCGAAGCGTGCTGCCGTGTGGCCGCGCCCCAGGCGCGAGCCGGGGCGCTGGCCGGAGCCACGCGCCGATGCCGGACGGCGCACCGTGGACTTGCCGCTGCTGGCCTTGCCCGTCTGCTTGAGCACCTTGGAAACGAAGCTCTGCCCCCGGCCCGTGCCCCGGTTCTTCGGGGCGCTGGGGCGCACGCGGAAATCATCGTCGCGGCGGTCGCTCATGGCTGCACTCCCTGAAAGCTGGGGCGTGCCCCGGCGTACGAAGCACGCGGGCCGCCCTGTCTTAGCGCGGGCCTCGCGCCACACTCGGCACGGCGGCGAAGCCGCGTCGTGCCGCGCCACCCCCACGTGCAGACTGGCTTTCGACGCGGGCCGGTGCCGCGTCCTTTTGTCTTGCCTTCCGCCTTTGCCCTTCGCTGTCGCTCCGGGCATCGTCGGCCCGGCGGCGCTGCTGCACTCGCAGCCAGCCCGCCGGCAAACGCGCCAATGGCCGCAGGCCGAGCGCGTTCGAGGCAAGACGCCTGCACGCTGGACGGCTGCGCCGAAGGCGGCGCGAGGTGCGGTGCCCAATGCGTAGGATTGGCACCCGTACTGCACGCGCGACGACACGACGACGAATAGTAGAACGATATGCCCGATGGCACGCCGGAGCGCAGCGAATTGGCGGCGATCATGGGTGTGTCTCCAGCCAGACCGGATGCGCGACGCCGATCACGGCGGATGCGTTGACCGGGCCGAAATACCGGCTGTCGAATGACGCCGGATTGGTCACGCTCAACAGGAACAGCTCGTCTGCTTCCAGACGGCGGCAAAGCTGCAAGGATGGCAGCGGCCGGCCCAGCCGGTCGACAGGCAGTGCAGCGGCCACCGGCACGCCGTCGATGCGTACCTGACCGGCGACAATGCAGACGTGTTGCGGCGCGACCGCGCCCACACGTTTGAGCAGCGGAACGTGTGCCGGCAGGTAGCGGCGCTGCGCAGCGAGCGCGGCAACACCTGGCGGCAATGCGGTCAGGACGACGCTGCCCATGGATAAGGGACGTGGCAGCGAGTCGGTGCCGTGGCGCTGCGGATCGACGCGATACCAGCCGACCGGAACGCTGTCGGACGGGTTGTAGATCAGGCGCGGCAGCAGCTGCACGAAAGCCGGCCAGGCCAGCGCAGCAAGGCCAACTGCGGCGAAGCTCGCCAGCAGGAGGCGAGCGCACAGGCGCGAGCGAGGAAGCGGCGCGGCTTTGGGTGTGCCTGCGGCGGTGGGATGGGCCGTCATGGCAGCGCCCTCCCGGCCAGCCAGGCGGCGTGCCGCTCGGCGGTGTATTCGGGCAGCGGCAAATGCGCGGCGAGCCGATTGGCGAGCGTGCGCCAGTAGCCGGGCGACACGTCGATGGCAGCGATCCCCAGCGCCTCGATGCCGTCGATGCGTTCCAGCACGGCACGCACATTGGCGTCACCTTCGGCATGCAGCAGCAGGCACGCGCCTGGCTGCACGCTGGGGATGCGCTGCACGGCATCAAGCGGTGTAGCAGCCTGCATCACCATGAGCTGCCAGCGGATCGTGCCGTAGTCGTTGGCCTGCCAGCGAACGCGGCAGAGGATTGCACCCGGCAGGAACATGGCGCAGCGCCGCAAGCGGTCGAGCTGGAGTGTGCGCGCCGGCTCTCCGAAGCGCAGGTAGAGCTTGAAACGCGGTTCGATGTAGGCGAGCGATACGCGCGTCAACGGTGCGCTGCTAGGCTGGCTGGACGGTGCAGCGTGCGTAGCCGTGATCGCGATGGCGGGCGGTGCGGTAGCCGACAATACGGATGTGGTCATGGCGTGTTCTCCCTGCGGTGTTCCGGAAACTCGCGCTCCAGCAAACCGCGCAGCAAGTCGGCCACGGTCACGCCTTGCGTGAAGGCCGACACCTTGATGCGAGCCCGCATGGCGGGCGTGATGTCGAGGGTTAGGCGTGCGGTGTAGAGGTCGCCCTTGTTGAGCGCATCCGCGTCGCCCTGGCGAATCCACGCCTCGGCGTGTGGATTGGCGGGCGGACGCGCTCCGATGCCGACCCGCTTGACCGGGCGCTTGCTTTTGGGTGGGTTGCCGCCGGTGCTCATGACGCCCACCGCAGCAGCTCATCGACCAGCGCGGTGATTTCCTGCGCCGCTGCACTATCGGGGGCTGTCTCCCGCGCCAATCGCCCCGCAGCCACGCTGTCGGCAAAGACGATGCGCTGGCGTACCTCGCTGCGCAGCGCTGGCAACGGCTGTTCGGCCAAGGCTTGCCGCGCTTCGCGCCCGATCACCGTGGTGCTGACGCGCCGGTTGATGACGAAGGCGGCTGCTAGCTGCGGCCGGAATACCTGGGCCTCACGGATCAGCGCCACCATCTCGGCACTGGCCCACAGGTCGTAGGGGCTGGGTTGTACCGGGATCAGCACCCGTTCGGCCGCCAGCAGCGCAGAACGCGCCAAGGCGGCGATCCTGGGTGGCCCGTCGATGATGACGTGATCGGCCCGCCTGGCGAGTTCTGGGGCTTCCTGGTGCAGTGTTTCGCGCGCCAGGCCCACGGCGCTGAACAGACGGGGCAAGCCCTGCTGGCTTCTGCGCTGTGTCCAGTCCAGTGAGGAACCCTGCGGGTCGGCATCCAGCAGGACGACGTGCAGGCCGCGCAGCGCCAGTTCGCCAGCGATGTGCGTGGCGAGCGTGGTCTTGCCAACGCCACCTTTCTGGTTGAGCAAGGCGACGATCATGGCGCGGCCCTCCAGCTTGGAAGACCGGACTGTCTTTGCCGTGCCGAACGGGGTGATTTTTGCGGCTTTTCCTGGCTGGCTTTTCGGCCTGCGGTAGTTGTCCACCGCAATGCTGCTTCTCTACCAATAGTTAGAGAATTTAAGTTAGTAATGTTAGAGGGATCGCAAACCCGCGCCGTTACTGGCTTTCCGACGTTTTCGTACTCCTGATAGCACGATAGGCGTACTCCTGATAGCACGACACCTCTTACTCCTGATAGCACGACCCCATCCACAGCTTGTCCCGCTGTTATCCCCGTGCCGTCTGCGGCACGGGCCGGAAGGTCAGCAATTCCATGTCGTCCTCCGGAATCCGCACGATGTCCAGCTCGTATCCCGGCAGCGATTGCCGGGCGACCAGCGCCCGCAGGTCGTAGGCGAAATCCGAAAACCGCGTGCTGCTGCCCGACTTGCGGTGCAGATGCCGGAAGTCGAACTGCCAGCCGTATTCCTGCCTGCCGCCATGTTTGCGCACCAGGCGGTACAGCCAGCGCTCGATGCCGCCCGTGAGTCGGAAGTAAGTTGGATCGATGGTCAGCACCAGGGCGGCGTCCAGCACGCCGGCATAGAACCAGTCCGGCAGGATCAGCTCGACGCCCAGCGGCGTGCCGCTGGCATCGGCCAGCTCTTTCCACTCGTTGATCCACGAGAAGCGATGCAATCGCCTTCCCGTGGTTTCGCGGATGGACGTGGCCACCGTGGTCGATTGCAGCCGGTCGAGCGCGGCCTTGAGACGCTGGTAGTCGCGCAGCGACTTGCCTCGCCCGATGAAGCGCAGGATCTCGTAGGGCGTGGCCTGCATCCGCCGGGACGGTTGGATGCCCGCGTCTTTGGCTTCGACGATCTGGCTGGCCGCCCAGATCAGGATGTCGGCATCCCAGATGGTGGCAATGCCATGCTCCTGCGTGCCTTCCACGCGGATGGTGATGTTGCCGCTGCGGAAGTCGATCGGCGCGGTGCGCCGCGACTTCGCCAGCGAGAAAAACGGATAGGCCATCAAGTCCTGGGCATCGCGCGGTGCCATGTCCTCGCCCGGCAGTGCGCGGAACAGGTCGAGCTGTTCGCGATGCTGCAAGGCGTGCCCTGGTGGGCGGGACATGGCGATGGCCACCGGCGATGCGCCAATCAGCGCGCACGACTGTCAGCCGAGTGGTGTTCGGCATATTCAGGATCGGAAGTGGTCTCGAAGCTGCGCGTTTCCGCCCAGGCATCAAGGTCGGCCACGGCGTACATGACGCGGCGACCGAACTTGCGAAACTTCGGGCCACCACCGATGACGCGCTGTTTCTCCAGCGTGCGCGGTGACAGGCGCAGGTAGTCGGCGGCTTCGTCGTTGGTGAGATAGCGTTGGGGTTGTGCGGGTGTGGCAACGGGAGCGGCGGCAGGCCGCAAGGGAGCGGGTCGCATGGGATGTACCTCCATCAAGCCCAGCCACACAGCGCAGCCGGATGGAGGCAGTCTCAAGAAACTTGAGGCTCTTGCTCAGGGACGTTCTGCAGGGGATGCGAAACGTCCCCCCTCATGCGAAGTGACAGCCGGAAGCTGCGCCAGACGGCGATAACCGCCGCGCATCAGCCCATTGGCCCGGCGCACCAGCCGCCGCACGCGGGCGCGCAAAGCGCTGTCGGCGTGCCAGTCGGCGGCAACGGCATCCACACCAAACAGCCCTTCGGCCACCTCCCGCAAGGACGCACCCGCCAGGGTCGCGTCCAGCGCCTGAAGCGTGTGCAATTCCAGCAATGCGGACAGCGGCGGGCGTGGCCAGACGGTCGCCGCAGGTGCGGCACCAGCGGCTACGGCGATCTTGTTCCATTCGCCGGCCAAAGCCGCATAGCGTTCGCAGGGCGCGGCGCAGGCCCGGATTGCATAGGCGTAAGCCATGCCATCGGCCAAGCCGGGCGCGAGCACGAAGCGCAGGCAGCAGCCGGGCCAGCGCGCCACCAGCATCAGGCGCTTGCCGTCATGGATCAGGTGTTTGTGGCCCGGCAGCTTCCAGAAATCAAAGCACAGGGCATCGGGCGGTGGATCAGCATCCGGGTAGAGCTGCACCACTGCATCGTGATCGGGGAACCAGGCCGGGTGCGCGTCCCGCGCATCCAAAGCGGGATCTTCCAGCAGGCGCAGCCCCCAATGCCCGGCAGCATCCGGTTGGCGACGACGGCGCAGCCAGTCGTGCCGGTAGTTGGGATGGCGGCGAAGGTATTCCCAGGCCAGCGCCGGGCCATCCAGGTGCAGAACGTAGAGATAGGCCGCCGTGGCATACCACGGCTCGGCACTGCGATCAGCCATGCGGCAACCTCCCTGTGCTGGGGGGCGTCGCCACGGCGAACGGCGTGCTACGAGGCCATCGTCAAAACGTCATGGGTGAAGCGTAAACTGGCGGTGTCAAGACCGATGAACTCCGATGCGTTGCTGAAATCGTCCGCGTGCGACGGCGGCAACGCACTCCAATGGCATGCCGCGTCGGTCAGCTTGCCGCAGCCCGCGCCAGGCATCATGACCGTTTCGATCAGGCACGCACCGCTTCGGTGCAACACTGCCGATTCAGACCGAACGGGTCACAGACCAGACCGAAATAGACACAGTGCGCCCCACTTCGCGGTGGCGCTCAATCGGTGATCGAGCCGTTGTTTTCGGCCAACCGAAGGTATTCCGACAGCCGTCGCACCGGCTGGAAGTAGCGATCCCGCATCACGGGCTGCTGGCGCGGCCCGACGATGGCGGCCAGGTCGGACAGCTTCACCGTTCCCAGTGCAGGCAGGCCAATCCCCAAGTCGATCAGGCCGTGGGCAGTATCGCCATTGGCTGGGTCGAGCGAGGCCAGCAGCCAGGTGGCATGTGCATCCGGGGTGAACAGGCGCACCACGGGCAGCGGGTCGGTGTCCTGCCCGGCAGCGCGGACCTGGCCGTTGGACAGCAGGCGCGTGCGCTCGTCGGCGGTGATAAGCGCAGTCATGGCTGTACGTCCACGGACTTGCAGAGCCGCAGAGGCGCTTTCACGCGTTCGCACGAAAGCACAGATGAGCAAGCCCATGCATCCGTAGAAGCGTATAAGCACGAAGGCACATGCACGGAAGTCAGGAAAGACACGGATCAGGCTCTCCGCTTTTGAAGAAAGCCGCCAATGCGGATTTCAGGAAAGGCACAAAAACAGGTGAGATTGGATGAATGAGTTAAATATAACGTGGTTTTAATTGTGCTGCGAATCGACGCTTCTGTCTATGCAGAAGCGAACCGTCCAGCGCGGCCGACCGGCCGGCAGCACCACCTTCGACGCCGAACTGGCCTTGGCCTTCGGTGCTGCGGTGCGCGCACTGCGGGTCGAGCAAGGCGTGGCGCAGGAAACCTTGGCACATCAAGCCGGTATCGAGCGTTCTCACATGGGCAAGATTGAGCGCGGCGAACACATGCCCACGCTGGCGATTATTTTCAAGATCGCGCGTGCGCTGGGGCTCAGCGTCGCCCACTTGATGGGGGCCGTTGAAGAAGTCCTGGGCGAAGTGCCTAATTGACTCTGCATCGCATAGCTTCGCTTGGCGTGGTGCAACTTTGGAAAGGAACTCAATGGCGAAGACATGCATCGTGTGCGGACAGGCCGCAGGTTCTGGGGAGCACGTTTTTCCGGCGTCTCTTGGAGGCCGGCGGGTCAACTCCGGCATCTATTGCCCCAAGCACGACAACAGTTATTCGGGTCTCGTCAATGAGATTGCCGAGCAGCTCGACTTCCTCAATGCATACCTGGGCGTTCGCCCGGATCACTCCAAGCATCCCAAAACTGCCTATGGCGAGCACACGCTGACGGGGGAGACCGTTTCGATCTCTGCCAAGGGGATCAAATTCACGAAGCCCCGCATCATCTCCCGCACCGCAGTTGGCGAACGTGAAGAGTTGCATCTGGCATTTCCCAACCAGCAGTCCGTCAAACAGTTCGCAAAAAAGATGGAGGACGATGGACACGAGTGGACACCCTTGTCGAAGCCCTCCGCTCGGCCGTATATCACCGGCTCCATTCACCATAAGCGCAAATTTGGCGGTGCCTGTGGTCTGGGCGCCATCGCGTACATGACGCAGACATTCTTCGCGCAGGAATTCCCAGAGCTCGCGCGATCAGGGACGCTTTCCAATTTCATCGACTACACGCAAGCTATCGCCAAGGTCGCAGCGCTGGGCGGCTGCGAACAGCAGCCGGAAGAGCGCGAGGAACTGATCGAGGCACGCGCAGCGGTGACGGCTGCGCTGGAACTCTTCGGAGGCATGGCACCGACCTGGTGGGATTTCAGCCCGCCCGCCGGAGCATGCGCCAACAAGTTTGAATTTGGGCACCGAGTGACGGTTGGTATTGATGGCTTCGACGGCCAAATCTACGGCCGTGTCGCGCTGTTCTCCACTTTAACCTTTGCCGTACACCTGGGCACGGCACCGCAGGGTTCCGCCACGCGCGAAGTGACCGTGGACATTGATCCTCTCGCGGAGCATCCGCCACACGATATCGACAAACATCAGGTGCTCTCAGCGCTAGGCCGCGTTCAAGTGCCGGAACACGCTACCGAAGGGCTTGCGAATGCGCTCACCGACGGCACGCAACAGCGTGCGTTCGCAAACCTGCTGGAGCGCCTGGAAGAACATCAACTCCTCAAGCTATCGCGCACCATGAGCACGGCGCTCGCGCCATGTTCCACCTTATCGCCATTTGAAGCGCGAACACTGATTGAAAAGGAACTTGACCAACAACCGCAGCAAATTTGGCGCTTGGTCACTTCTGTAGTTGAAGGCTTCCGGGCGGAAATGATCAAAGGCGGCGTGGAAAGCATTGCCCCAGTGCTCGATACCCTGATTGCGCATGACGTTCAATCAGCGAGCGGCCTATCGCAGCAGGCCGAGGCCACGTTGGCCCTGGCCAAGGCCGCATTGGTGGCGCAGATGGAGCAAGACTGCGCAGAAGGCGTGCTCCACGAGGAACGCATTGCGGAACTAATGGGCAGAGGCCCGGGCCTTTATGCCGTGGGCCAGTTGGTGCTGGCCCCTGTCTTGCAGGTGTTTGGTGAATCCGCTCACCCCAATGAAGTGAACAGGTGAGCCAAGCGCCTCGCCATAGTGGGCGAGGCACTGAGATGGTTACGCCGCCTTGGGCTTGCTGCGTGACCAAATCAGGTCATGCGTGCCGTCCTCGTTTTCGATCAGGCGGGCGTAGACCGTCGCCGGAAACGAAGGATCGTCTAGGGTCACGGACACATAGGGGCGTCCGGCCTCGCTGGTCTTTTTCCACGCTGCGCCGATGTCGTGGCCAGCCGCTTGCAAGCGGTAGTCGGGTGCGTTCTCGTTGTTACCCTTGTCGTTGGGAACCAGCTTGACCTTGACGTTGAGCGTCAGGGTGCGAAGCGTGCCGGTGGAGCCGTCTTTCTCTGCGGTGAAGGTGCCGGTGTTAGCCATGATGATTTCTCCTTTCGGGTTGAACAAGGTCGCGCCAGTGCGTCCTTGTTGTGATCCGTCCGGCGGGGGATGGGCTGGCCGCACCGCGTAGCGGTCGCAACAACGTGGAGAACCTGGAAGCGTAAAGAATTTGTCCCGCGAGGAATGCGCGCAGCGCAGGGGAAATTGTTTTCGCTGGACGGTTGCGGCCATGAAGCCCAGCCACCGCCAGGATTCACAACAACACAAGGACGTACTGGCCGCCCGCTCCCGAATGGAGACATGGCCGACTCGGCATCCCCGCGTGACGACTTCACCGGCCTGCGCCCTGACACGGGCAAGGACAGTACCCAGCGACAAGGTGTAAGCGCCCCTGATGTTGCAGGCGGCCTCTTGCATGAGGCGTGGCGTGGAAGCTCCATTGCAGGGCCGGGCGGCGTGTCGGGGAACCGTCCTTCGTGACGTACAGGCGACGAACCGCCAGCGTCGAGGACGGCACGCTTTCGTGCAACCTGCGGCAGCCAGCCGGGGCGTAGCCCCACAAGTCCCGCCCATTGCGGCGGGGCGCTCTTTTCTTCGCAAGCGGAGCGCGCAGCGCCGCAAGGCGCGAAGACGTGAGGGATTGAAGCCGGATGGACATGACGCCATCGGCGGCATGGGGCGCAGCCCGAAAGCCCGGCGGTACATGGTGCCGACACGCCCATTCGCATCATGGTTCAAGAGAAGGATGTCTCGTAAAATGGAGCAATATAGCGAACAAGTTTTATATCGGGACAGCGAGATGTCAGTGTTCAACCATCAAAATGGCCGTCATATCGAAATAGATGGCGCGAACATCTACTACGAAATCCAGGGCAATCCGGATGGCCCAGCTCTATTGCTGTTGCACGGTGGCTTTGGCAATATCGAGACGTTCAATGCCATCGCCACCCATCTCGGCGAACAGTACCGATTGATCGGCATCGACAGCCGTGGTCAGGGAAAATCAACGCTTGGCACCTTGCCGTTGACGTACCGGCGCATCGAGCAGGATGTGGCGGCGGTGCTCGCGCACCTGGCCGTCAAGCGATGCCGTGTTATCGGCCATAGTGATGGCGGCATCACCGCCCTACGGCTCGCCGCTACCGGCACCGTAGAAATCGACAAACTTGTGACGATCGGTGCGCATTGGACACTGGCGGCGGGCGATCCGACGCGCGCCATCTATGCGGGTGTCACGGCGGCAAGATGGCGCGAGATGTTCCCGCAGAGTTTCGACAGCTACCAAGCACAGAACCCCGCACCCGATTTCGACAAGCTGGCGTCGGCGCTTGTGGGAATGTGGCTCGCGTCAGATCCCGATGGCTACCCCGGCGAGACTGTTCGGCAGATTGCTTGCGACTTGCTGGTCATTCGGGGCGACGAAGACCCGCTGGTCTCCCGAGAGCATGCCGTCGAACTGGCTGACCGCGTGCGAGGCGCACGTCTGGCGAACCTGCCATTCGCCGGCCATTCTCCACACGAAGAAAAGCCGGCGTGGATATTTTCCTTGCTCAACGAGTTCTACGCATGAAACCGGGGCGCTCCGTGGTGGTGAAGCTTATGCAGCAAGTGCATGGGCCTGTTCGTCGGCGTTGTCGATGGCTCCCGGCTCGTCGTCCGTGATGGCCTGCGGCGCGTCCTGCGTGGTGGTGTCGTCGCTGCCTTCGGCCTTGAAGATGACAGGCATCCAGCCGGTGCCATCCGCCAGCCGTTCGGCTTCGCTGGCAATGTCGATCTTCTTCAACTTCGCCAGCCGGGAGACGTGCGCTGGGGCGTACTGCTCCACGGCTTCCAGAATCGCGGCCTTCGGCACATGCCGGAAACAACCCTCATTGGTGGGCTTCCACCATGCGGCCATATCCAGCCCCACGGCCTGCGCCAGTTCCGCGCCCGGTTGGTGCGGCGTGGCGTGGGGTGTCACCACACCCACCGTGACGGCCACGCATACCGCCAGCAGCCGCACCAGTTCATCTTGCGACTTCGCCAGCAGCAAGGCGAACAGGTCAGCGCCGTCCTCCGGCAAGGCTTCGCCCGCCACCTGTTGCAGTTTGCGCAGCGCGACGGCGGCGGGCGATTCCGGCCAGTCTGGGGCCATGCCTTCCAGCCGATCTTGCTGGGTCAGCTTCACGCCCAGCGGCAGATCGTGGCCGTAGTGGCTGCCTTGCAAGACAGTCTGTACCATGCCATGCACCAGTGCGGCCAGCGCTACCTGCGGATGCCGGGCCACTTCGATTTGTAGCGCGGCGGTACGGTGGGAACTCAAGCGTTACGCCAACCGGTCGGACATGGCGGCGGGCTTAGGGGCGTTGTCGGCTTCCTCGCCGGTGTCGTCGTTCCCGGCTTCGCCCTCGCTGCCGAAACCTTGCCGCAGCCGTTCAAGCGTTCGCAGTGCCTTGGCCTCGGCTTCACGCAGCAGGCCGCGATGAATCGCGGCTTCGCCGCTGCGGTCGACGGTGGCGATGGCCCCGGATGCGGCCTTCACGTTCGCGCCGTAGTCCTGCAAGCCATCTTCCAGCGCCTGCAACTGTTCGCCCAGATCTTCGCCTTCCTCCTGCAAGGCATCGGCCTTTTCCTCGTCGTCGGCATCCAGCGCGATATCCACGCCTTCGTCCAATGCGTGCAGCTTGGCTTGCAGCTTCTCGATGCGGGCGGCGTCGCACTTGCTCGGGCTGCGGCGCTCCCTCGGGGCACGCTGGAATGCGTGCAGATCGGCATGGGTCATGCCGGGCGTTGCATCCACCCATGCCCAGCCTTTTGCCTTCACTTCGGCGGCGATGCCTGCCAGCTTGTCTTGCGCCAACCGTTCCAGCAGCGCGGCATCGGTCAGATACACGCCGCTATCGGCTTCCGCGAATAGATCGCGGCGGGTGCCACCGCCTGCGGCCTCGTAAGCATCCATCCCGACGAAGCGCACCAGCGGATGCCGGTGTGCATCAATCTCGCGCTCCGTCAGGCGGTCGCGCAGGTTATGCGGGCTGCGCTGCCATGTCGGCGCATCGTAGAACGCGGCTTCCTGCGCGGTGTGGTCGTCGGTGATGGCAAGAGCCATCAACTGGTCAAGGCTCACGACTTCATCCCGGTAGTCGGCCAGCAGGCGCGGCGACACGTTGGCGAGTTTCAGTCGGCGCTGCACCACCAGCGGCGTGACGCTGAAATCTGCGGCAATGTCCTCGATGGGGCGGCCTTCGGCCACCAGCGCGGCGAACGCCTCGAACTGGTCGGCGGGGTGCATGGCTTCGCGCTGCACGTTCTCGGTCAGGCTAGCGGTGCGGGCGGTGCCATCGGCCACCAGCAGGCAAGGCACCTCCCATTCCTTGCTGATGCGGCGCTTCTTCGCCAGCAGCTTCAAGGCTGCGAGGCGACGGCCTCCGGCCACGACTTCGTAACGCTCGCCGTCAGCGGTCGAGGTCACGATCAGGTTTTGCAACAGGCCGACACGCTGGATGCTGGCGGCGAGTTCGGGAATGGACATGCGCGGGGTCTTGCGCACGTTGCGGCCAGTGGGGCGCGATACCAGCCGCGACAGCGGCACCAGAATCAGATTCTTGCTCGGGTCGGCGGCTTCCAGCAGCACGGCAGGCGCGGCGCTGGCTGCGGCGTGGATGGCTTGGGCTTCCGTGTGGTTGATGGCGTTCATGGTGAAAACTCCTTGCGATGATGGAATGCAGCAGCAAATGACGCGGCAAGGGTTGCTGCCTGCCCCTGCCGCGCAGGGAAATCAGGCTTTCAACTGGCACATGCCGTCGGCCAGCAGCCACAGGGCGCGATTGAGACGAATGTCGGAATCAATGCCCTGCACCGGGCGGGTCTGCTGGCGGCGTCCGTTGGCGCTGCGTCCTTGCAAACCGCCTTTGGTCAGGTTCTCTTGGGTGCGGTTGAACACGCTCCACAAGTCCGGGCGGCGGTCGTCGAAACGGCGCGGCATCAGGATTTGCGATTCGGTGATGGGTGCGGGCTTGTCCGGGTCGTCGTACTTGAGCGCCAACGCGGCGCGGGCGAACACTTCGGCCTCGCCTTCTTCCAGCGTGATGGCCTGCATGGATTCGCGGGATTCCAGTGCGCGGTCGAAGCCGTGCAGCACCTGATAGGCACCTTCGATCACTTGTCCGGCCACATCACCCTTATGCGGCACGCGCACATCGGCCACGGTATCGCCGCAAACAAGGCCATTGCTGCACACGAAACGGAACATTCCGGCCAGCATCTGGTAGCTGCTGGTGCCATCGTGCGAGTTCAGCAGGATGATTTCGTTGGCCTCGCCTCGGGCGTTGATCTGGCTGGCATGGCGCAGCCGGATCATGTGCTTGGTGTAGTCGCGCCGGTCTTCGTGGCGGGTGCGGGTCTGCGTCACCATGAAGGGCTGAAACCCTTCCTTGCGCAGTTCGGTCAGTACCGTGGCGGTGGGGATATAGGCGTAACGCTGGGAACGGCTTTCGTGGGGTGCTTCCGCAAAGATGGACGGGGCCACGCGGTGAATCTGGTCATCGGACAGCGGGGAGTCGCTGCGCAGTACCGGGGAACGGGAAGCGAAACGGGATGCAAGCATGGTCTTTCTCCTGACGAAAAGGGTTTGCTGTTCAAACCGCACACCGGATTCCTAGATTCGGAGCCCAGCCTTTTGGCTGTTCGGTGCGGTTGGCACGAGGAACCCGGTTGGCCCTGTTGCCACCGTCTTTCCTGAGTTCATCGCCCGCGACGGTCAGGAGCCCACGGACGTGGGCCGTCAAGGAGGAAAGCGTCAGGGTGGTGCGGCCCGCAGGCGTAGCCGAGGACACGGCCTGGTGCGCCTTGATGGCACGCGGCCACGGGCTACAGTCGCGAGCAAGGTGATGGAGTCAGGAGAGACGGCTGGACATGGCAACGGCCGCCGCGATGTGCAGACCGCACGCAAGCGAAGCGCGCAGGCCCGAAGCTGGAAGCCGGGCCGTAGGCGTCAGGGATGTGGAAGGCTGGCGAATGCCAGTCCCGTCAGGGATGAGCGAACAGCGAACCTGGAGCAGCGCGATCCGCGAAGCGGAGACGCAAGGGCACTCTTCGCTTATTATTCTCTTTGCAAGAAAATGTTGCCAAAGCAAGAATAGGGAGATTACAAAAATGATCGTCTGCATTAACCGTCTCAAGCAGTTCGGCATCTTCAACGACTTCAACGGAACAAAGATCCAGAAGTTCGGCCGGTATAACTTGGTCTATGGTTGGAATGGAACAGGCAAGTCAACCCTATCGAATCTTTTCTCTTGCATTGAGCTTCGCTCGATGGTTCCTCGCTTTAGCGCGGGGCAGTTTTCAGTCGCTTTGGAGGACGGCTCAACGATCACCGAAGCCACACTTCATTTATCCCAATTGAATATTCATGTTTTCAACCAACGCTTCGTGCATGAAAACATTGACTGGGACAAGTCTGTAAAAAGCATCCTTCTTATTGCGAAAGAGAAGATTGATGACCTACAGAAGTTGGAGAAGCTTAAGGGCGAGCTTCAGTCGAAGAAGAAAGCTTACGACGACAAGCAAGGCGATATCAAGAAACAGCGTGAGGCATTGGATAAGTTTCTGACCAATGCTGCTAAAAAGATGAAGCTAGGACTTCAGGCGATTGATACAAGCGATAGCTATTATTTGAATTATGACCGCCGCAAACTCTCTAGTTTTATTCAGAAAAACGGAGATGCCATTACCAAGGCCGAGTCGGTTCTTCCGGATGACAAAGTTATTGACCTTACGAACGCCGCCAAGCCAGATCAGTTGCCAAGCATTACGTTCACCTCAACGGTTATTGAGCCAGACTATTTTAAGAAGGCGGCGGGCCGCATCAGAGATTTGATTGGGACTACGGCGGTCAATCAAGCTATCCAGCGGCTGACTGATAACCCAGACATCCGCGAATGGGTTCAAACAGGCTTGGAGATCCATAAAGGCCATGACTCGCAATCCTGCGAGTTCTGTGGCTCTCCGTTCACCCAGCTTCGTGCTGAGGCTCTTGCTGCTCATTTCAGTAAAGAGTTTACGGATTTTCAACACCGACTTCAGAGTGCCGCAACGTGGATTGAATCCCAAGGGGCTCCAGCCAATCAGTTACCCGCAGCGACCGAGTTTTATAAAGAACTATCGGCCGACGCAGAGAGGCTCCAGAAGGAATACACATCTGCTGCTGAGAAGATCGACCAGCAGATCGAAGGATGGCGGAAAGCCCTGAAAGCTAAAATTACAGACCCTGCAAAGACAGACATTCTGGTCACGGACGTTGTTGAAGATGATGTCACAAATTTCAATGACATATTGAAGTCGATTGCCGCTCTCGTCGGAAAGCACAACAATAAGACTTCAAATTTCAAATCTGAGACCTCAAAAAGCAAGGAGGCACTGGAGCTTCACTTCGCTGCGGCTGAAGTGCAAGAATTTGACTATGCTGGAAGTGAGAAGAAATGCAATGATCTTGAGTCAGAAGCAAAGAACGACTACAAAGAAATTGAAAAAATTAGTCAAGAGGTCGGTGCCATAGAGGCGCTGCTATCGAATGAAACGGTCGGGGCGAAGGAATTCAATGACATCTTGCATCGTTTCATTGGCCGCTCTGAACTTTGCCTGAGTTTCAATCAAAAGAAGAAGGGTTATGAAATCATCAGAAACGGAGTTGGTGAGCATGACGGGAATTTGAGTGAGGGTGAGAAGACTGCGATTGCATTTGTCTACTTCATCACGAAGCTCAAGGAAAATGGAAACAACATCAAGGACACGATTGTCGTCGTTGATGATCCAGTTTCAAGCTTTGATTCAAATCACTTGTTTCATGCCTATTCGTTCCTGAGAACGCAATGCACGGAAGCCAAACAACTTTTTGTGCTGACTCACAACTTTACGTACTTTAAGCTAGTAAGAGACTGGTTCACTGGCACCAATAGGAATCGAGTCAAAAAAGGAAACGCCGAGAATTGCTTCTTTTATCGTCTAGATGCGCCACCTGGCTCCCCTCGTCACTCCCAGCTTGTGGATGCCGACGACTCTCTGAAGAATTACGGTTCGGAGTACCACTACATCTTCAAGAAGCTCTACGAATATAAAGAACATACAACTCTTAATCGAGATGAAGCCTTTTTGACTGCGAACCTCTCTCGCAAGCTGATCGAATCCTTTTTCACGTTCAAATATCCAAAACGGAGAAGCGACATTAATCAGCTAATGGAGGCTGGGCTTAAGGATTGCCTAATTACAACACCAGAGCTTAAAGAGAAAATTTATAGATTTATCAACAAATACTCGCATAGTGATGTAATTGAGATAACCGAGGAATCAGCCGAGAATTTGGCTGGTGAAAGTCATAGCGTCATCGCGAGCATCTTCCAGTGGATGGAAGAGGTTGATAGAAAGCACTATGACGAAATGACGCAGGTAGCAACCGGATAAAGTTGATCCTAGACCAGTTGAAGACGATTCGTGACATCAATCGCCCCGGCTTCCTGGAAGCCACTTGGTTGAGTCAGGTCTCATCGACCTGACCCGCCTGTTGCCGATAGTGAATAGCTTCGGCCCCTGCTGGAAGAACAAGCCCAAGCTGCTCCGGCAGCCGCTTGTGGTTGAACTAGCGCAGACGGTCCAGGCGATCAGCTTTGTCATCAAGCATTTGGCATGCAGAATTGTGCGCGCCCTGCACCACAATTCTGATACTATAACGCAAATGCACAGACACCTGCGGGGCGCCATGAAATTTGACGATGTGAAAAGCGACACGCTGAACTTGAGGGTGTCGCCCAGCTTCAAACTTGCGTTGAAAGCTGCGGCCGACCATGAGCAACGAAGCATGGTAAACATGTTGGAAGTTCTGGTCGCGGTTTTCTGCGAATCCAAGAACATCGCTGTTCCTGCCGAGCGAGCGGCTCAAACTAGGGCTGTCAAAAAGCCGAACGTCAAAGCCGAGGCCTAAATTGTGATTAGCCTCGAATGTGAAACCACCAGCGCCGATGTTGACTCGCAAGAGGGCAATATCCAAAATAGTCAATCAGTAATGGCGAACATCGCCCAGCTTTACAGTACCCCCCTGCCATCAACGCGCACGGGCCCGCTCTACAACGCCTTTTCCTATCCAACAAAAATCTCCCCCGAGGTGATCGCTGTCTTTATAGCAGCGCACACAAAGCCGGGCGCGACTGTGCTCGACGCATTCGCCGGAAGTGGGACCACAGGCCTCGCAACCCTGCTATGTGATCGACCGACTGATGAGATGCGCCGTATGGCTGACTCACTCGGAGTCAAACCGGAGTGGGGTCCGCGCACTGCCCATCTGTTCGAGATCGGCACCTTAGGCTCGTTCGTTTCACAAACTCTCTGTCACCCTCCCGAGCCGGAGTCATTTGCAACTGCAGTCAATGAGCTATGCAAGCGGGCGGAAGAAAAACTGTCTTGGCTTTACGAGGCGAAAGATGAGAGCGGTTCTATTGGAACGTTGCGTCATGTGATCTGGTCCGAAGTGCTCATCTGCCCGCATTGCGGCAGGGAAGTTTCTCTATGGGACGCAAGTGTGAAGACGAAGCCTTTGAGCATGTCGGACACTTTCCGCTGCACGGGTTGCCGGAGCCAGGTCGCTGTGGCGGCCTGCGAGCGAGCGCTTGACTCGTCCCTAGACGCATTCGGACTCAAGCAACTGACAAAAAAGCGTGTGATCGCGCGAGTGCATGGTCGGAGCGGATCGAGAAAATGGCAACGTCCGCCTACGCCCGAAGATTATGAAGTTATCGCCCGAGTCGCCAAAACGAGGCCACCAAAATCCGCCCCCAATGCTGATCTTGTCTGGGGCGAACTACACCGCACGGGCTATCACGTTGGCATCGACAAGCTTCACCACTTCTACACAAAACGAAATTTCGTTGCGATGGCGAGTCTTTTGGAGATCGTTGCTGATTTCCCGGAGGACGTACGCGACGCTTTGAAACTCTTAGTCCTGAGCTACAACTCAAGCCACTCAACGCTTATGACTCGCATCGTTCTCAAAAAGGGGCAGAGCGACTTTGTTCTTACTGGATCACAAAGCGGCGTGCTCTATATCAGCGGGCTGCCGGTTGAGAAGAACATTCTCGAAGGTGTACGGCGCAAGTCCAAAGCATTCATCGACTCGTTCCACATGCTTCATAGCAGCGGAAGTAAGGTTGTCGTCCACAACAGCACCAGTGAAAGCATTCCGCTGAAACCTAACTCGGTGGACTATGTTTTTACCGACCCACCTTTTGGTGCTTACATCCCCTATGCGGAGCTCAATCAGATCAACGAGCATTGGCTTGGAAAGACCACTGACCGTGCACGCGAGGTGATTGTGAGTGCCTCGCAGTCCAAAGGTGTGTTGGAGTATGGCGCGATGATGGCAAACGTGTTCACTGAAGTTGGGCGTGTACTTAAAGCAGAGGGATTGGCGACGGTAGTGTTTCATTCCGCACACTCGGAGATATGGCGGGCACTCGCTCAGGCGTACACGACTGCCGGCTTCACCGTCGAAGCCACGAGCGTCCTCGACAAGATTCAAGGGAGTTTTAAACAGGTCGTCTCCACCGTTGCGGTCAAAGGAGATCCATTATTGTTGCTATCGAAGCGCACTTTTTCCCGGGCAGTTGGAAAGACGAGTTCCAAGATTGCAGCGGAAGTGATCCGAGATGCTGGCAACAGCTCAGTTTCTAATCTGCAATTGCTCTATTCACAATTCGTCGGCAGGTGCTTACAGCTTGGTCGAGATGTTGAGATGGATGCCAAGGCCTTCTATGCTCTCGCGCGGGCAGAGACCAGTTCGGGGCGAAGCCCCTCCTTAGACCGATGACGCAAGCCTACCAGCCACCGCTCGCTGGCTCCGCGCCAGGAGCGGAGCGCCGCAAACGACTGGGCCAATATTTTACTGGCATTGGCCTCGGGCGAATCCTCGCCGCGCTCGCCCAAGCGGAGAAGGCCGAGAGCATCATTGATCCAATGGCTGGAACCGGCGACTTGCTGGCTTCGTGCCTGGACATTGGCGCTGTTCCGGCGTCGATTGCGGGCATCGAAATCGATCGCGTTGCCCGCGATGCTTGCGCTAACCGATTGCCACAAGCCGATTGCATTCTTGGCAGCGCTTTCGACCCAGACACTATCTCACGACTGCGAAAGAAGGACTGGGACTTGGTGATTGGCAACCCCCCCTATGTCCGATATCAGTCTTTCTCTGAAAAGGCGGCGGTGGATCACGTTCTTCCTACGGCGACGCAAATTCGGGCTGGCCTGCTGAGCATATTGCCAAGTCTCTCTGCTCTGGACGCAGAGGACAAACGCCTCTTTGCGCACCTCATTAGCGGCTATTCCGGTTTGTCCGATCTGGCAGTTCCTTCTTGGATTCTTTGCGCCGGACTCGTAAAGCCTGGAGGCCGTTTGGCGTTGGTGGTGCCTGAGTCGTGGCTGACGCGTGACTACGCGACGATCGTGCACTACCTATTGTTTCGCTGGTTCGACATTGAGTTCGTCGTGGATGACGAGCATGCCTCTTGGTTCGACGACGCCCAGGTTAAGGCGACGCTCATCGTGGCAAAACGGGTGAAGCGACGCTCGTCTGCTCTTGTGCGAGCAGACAGCTCCACTTACTGCCACATCTCGATCTCCGCCGCTGCGGCCAGCCCGGAGAGTCCTATTGGGCAAATCGCACTTGTAGGAGGATCGAGCCCAGAGCGTGATTTCGCAAAACGAGCGCGATCGTGGCTTCGAAATGCCGCGAGCCACACCACAGAGCTCGCGCGCGCGCGTCCCGCGTCGATGAAGCTCGCATGCAGAAACATGATTGCTGCTGCCTCGCGGCAAAAGTGGTTCGCAGCAATCGGTGAAACAGGCAGCCAAGCGTCGGAAGGCGTCTACGTCTCTCACGAAATCCATGATTGGCTTGAGCGCCAGGGCATCGCCCCCTCCTTCGCCACGTTCGAGTCGCAGGGCGTGGCTGTTGGCCAGGGTCTGCGCACCGGAGCCAATGGCTTCTTCTACGCCGACGGCGTGCGCTCGTCAGGGCACATAGCACTGTCCTTTTCTGGCCCGCTGGCGGGATGGGCCGCGCTGGCACCAGATAGCGTCGCTCGGCCCGTCATTCGTCGGCAATCTGAGCTTCCGGCGGGCTTCGTCGTCTCCCCTGAGCTCGCCACGGGTTGGGCACTGGACCTCAGACAGCACGCGCTCCCGGAGGACTTGGGCGAAGCGGAGATGTTCGCATCGGTCTATGAACACATGCCCGAGTCCATTGCTGCGGTAGTTCGGGCGGCAGGTCAGGCCAACTTCGGCACTGACACCAAGCCGCAGAAGGTTTGGAATCTCACCGCTGTCTCTCCGAACATCAGGCCTGCGGCTCGTGGCATGCCGCCGCGCCATTGGTATATGTTGCCCGACTTCGCAGCGAGACACTTGCCGGACGTTCTGCTGGCGCGAGTGAATTCAGCCACTCCAACGGCCTACTTGAACAAAGCTCGGCAATGCCTTATCGACGCAAACTTTTCGACGATGTGGGCTTTGCCGCTGAGTAAGTGGAAGGCAGCTGCTCTGCTCGCTTTCATGAACAGCGCTTGGGCGCGGGCGGTCATCGAAACGTCGGGAGCAGTCATGGGCGGCGGTGCCCTGAAAGTGGAAGCCGCACACCTGCGGCGCTTCCCAGTTCCAGTGTTCAATGAAGAGCAGCTTTGCAAACTCTCACGGCATGGCGACGAGCTCGCCGCCGTGGCAGAACGCGCCGAAGTGGAAGCGGCGCTGAACACCATCAACGCAGTCGTGGCCGAAGCTCTTGGATGTGATCGCGAAGGCATCAAAGAGTTGCAGCTAATCGCGCGCGCGGGACAGGAACGACGCGCGAAACACAATACAAAAAAGGGAGGACACGATCGTGGTGAACTATGTTGAAGCGCAGGGCAAGGCTTTCCTGAAGGAAGCCAGCGACCTTATCCGTGAAGGCAAGGCGGAGGATGTGCTGCGGCACGCGCTCTCAGCCAAACTTCCGTTGATGTTCCCCGACCAGCCTTGGTGGACCAGGGCTCACGTCACCGGGACGGAGTCGTTGGCAAAGTTCCACGAGCTCGGGGCCAAAAAGCATGGCTTCGTCGATGTGCTCGTGGGCGCTACGGTGATCGAATACGAGAGGGACTTGCACGCGCTGGGCACCTTCCAGCACGGCCTCCATCAGGTGAAACAATACTGCGCTGGTCAGCTCAACGCGGGGACGCCTCGCGACCTGCTCGTTGGCGTGCTCTCCGACACTGTCCGCTGGCACGCCTTCGGCATTTCGGAAGTCAAGGATATTTCGGCCGTAGCTGGCGCCACCAGCTACGGCCCAGAGCACATCGAGCTCGCCGAGATCGAATCATGCGACCTGTCAGTGGCGGGCGATGTCGAGGCGAAGAAGCTCGGGGCATTTTTGATCCGCCATCTTGGGCGCGAAGGTGGCCGCTTGCTGGCCGCGCTCACCCTCGCGAAAGACTTGGGATTCAACAGCCCATTCTGTCACGCCCATGTTCAGCCTATTGACGCGCTTGTGGACCACGCGTTCGCCCATGACCCGAACTATGCCAGCTTGATCACAAAGCTTTGGACAGATTTCGTTTCATACCTGGGCGGGGAGGCCGCTGCCGGCAAGTTCGACAAGGGCTCGTATGTTGGGGAACTCTACATCCTCACCCTTGCCAAGCTCATTTGTGCCAACGTTCTGAACGGGAAGGCGTTGATCAGCGATGACACAGAGTTACAAGCTATCTTGGACGGTTCGTTCTTTAAGGCTCGTGGGCTGCCCAACCTCGTTGAATACGATTATTTCGGCTGGCTCAACGCCAGTCCCTATGTGAGTGACTTGGTCGCTATCGCTCGCGACCTTCAGAACGACCTTCGCGCCTATGATTTCGAATCATCTCCAGCCGAAGACCTTTTTGGCACCCTCATGGCGCAGTTGGCGGCCCGCTCTCAACGACTTCTGCTAGGGCAGGAATGGACACCTTCTTGGCTCGCTGGCAAGCTTGTCGAGCATGTCATGTCGGCGCTCCCCGAGGGGCAACAGCCGCGCTTCGTTGATATGTGCTGCGGATCGGGAGCGATGGTTGTGGAAACGGTGAAGCGCGCTCAACATCGCCTTCGCGCTGCCGGCCGAATTCCAGGCGACCCCGCTGCGCTTAGCGAACTCGCGGCTGCGATCACCGCATTCGACATAGACCCATTAGCCGTGATGCTTGCCAAGGTTGGCTGGGTGCTGGCCAGCAAGGATTGGCTCGTCGCCGGGCATGAGGCGCAGATCCCCGTCTATCACGCGGACTCGCTGTTTGCGAACACTCCGGTGACCAAGGTGTTCAGCGCGACAGGAGAAGAACAGCGCAAGCTCAAACTCGACACGGAAGAGGTCCAGCTCCCCCAGTTTTTGATCACGGCATCGAACCAGACTTTGTTCGACGCCCTGCTCTCCCGTGGCTATGACATGGCGATGAGCAGCGCAGCGGCAACGAGCACGACGCTCACGGACAGAGACATCGAGACGATGGTGGGCGCAATATTGACCGACACCGGTGTCGCGCTCGCCAACGACGAAAGGGCAGCGTCAATCGAGTTCTGCAAGAAGCTGCTCAAGGCGCTGGAGAAGCTCCAGCGCGCTGGCCGCAATGGCATCTGGGCATTCGTTCTGCGAAACAGCTTCCGGCCAGCTCTCGTCGCGGGACGCTTCAACGGCGTGGTGACGAACCCGCCCTGGCTGGCTCTTAGCAAAATCGCGAGCAACCCCTATCAGAATGCGCTGAAAGCCAAGTCTGAGCTCCACGGCATCAAAGCGCCTGGCGCTTCGCATTTGCATGTGGAAATCGCCACCATCTTCCTTTTGCACGCCGTCGAACGCTATTTGACTCCGGACGCGGTGATCGGATGCATCCTGCCGGATACGGTGCTCAACGGAGCGCACCACGAGCCATTCCGCTCGGCCGGCTACCTCAGCGCGAGTAAGCCTGTTCAATTCGCTCCTGGCGAAATCTGGAAGATTGCCAACCAGACCTTCAAGAACGAAGCAATCGTGCTCTTTGGCTCCAAGTCGTCCCCTAGCGGCTCCACGACTTTCGTGGGGCGTGACGTGAGCAGAACATCTGAGACTGCGACGACGTACCACATCGTCAAGTCCAATGGCCGCACTGCATGGACGACCACGCCACCCGCTGCGCTGGCCGTGAAAGTCGCGACCAAAAAATCCATCGGGCCGCTATTTCGGCAAGGTGCCGATGTGATGCCGCGCGGCATAGTCTTTCATTCAGCTGTAAAGAACGGCGCAGGTTGGAGCTTGGGGCCAATCAACGCTGGCTCGCCCTTCTACTTCCTCAGATCAGACGGCCATCGGCTTAAAGATTTCGCGCTGACGGCAAACGTCGTTAGCGACCAGGTGATGTTTGACGTGCTGATCTCAAAGCATTTGGCACCGTATGAGCTCGCCGCCGGCGCCAAAGGACTATTGCCGTTTCAATACGGGGCAGGTGGGTGGGAGCCTCGCACAGGTCCGGGTATCGCAGCGCTTGGCGGAGCGACAGGTGGCGCCATCAAAGCTGCCTTGACTGCCATTAACGAGAGCGTTGATGAATTCTTTGAGACGGTGGACACTGACCGCAAAAAGCTGTCGGGCCAAGGCTGGGCCGACCAGGAATGGCTGGTGTTCGCCTCTGCAGGCGGCAAGCTGCCGTGCGCCGCATATGTGCGCGGCGACCAGATCCCTTGCGATAAGACGGTCATCGACCAGACGCTTTATTGGGGGCGCGTCGCGACCGAAGACGAGGCAATCTACATCACTGCGTTGATAAATAGCCAAGCCGTCATCGAGGTGATCAAGGCTCACCAGCCACGCGGAGCCTTTGGCGAACGCCATATCCACAAGCTAGCATTCGATCGAACCCCGGCGTTTGACGCAGCAAACCCAGACCACAGAGCGATAGTTGATGCAGCAAAGACGTTGCTGTCCGAATGGGCTACCCGGCGCACGCAACCTGACATGCAACCCATGCTCTCGCCTCAGAAGCATATGATCACACGCCGGAAAAGCATCCGAGCGGCGCTTGAGCAACTGCCTGGCTGGGACGTCTACCAGGCAGCATGTGCCCACCTATATGGTGTTTGAGTCCACGTAGAGTAATAAAGCCGGTGTACAAGGATTGGGCCGGTGGCAGCCTTCCTGCCGGGTCATGCCACCACTTCCTTGGCCAGTTGCATTCCGGTGATCGTCTTGCGGCGCTTCGCCACCAATTCAGCCGCTTCGCGCACTGGCTTGTCCTCAGTGTGAACGTAGCGCATGAACATCGCCACGGTCTTGTGCGCCGTCAGCGCCATACCGACCTTCACCGGGATACCGGAATTGGCAATGTCGGTTGCAGACCTGTGGCGGATGCCGTGCGTACCCACATGCGTCACACCAGCGGCTTTCAGAGTGCGAGTCCAACCGCTGTAATACTCGCCATCGGTCAGATGCCGATCGGGATGACGCGGAGACGGCAGTACATGGGGCGTCGTAGCATTGCGGGCCGCCACTGAGAGAAGCCGGTAGGCTTCTTCGCTCATGGGCTTGGACATGCCTCCTGTCTTGCTGTCGGGCCACACCACCCGACGGTTTTCCAGATCAATCCTATCCCATTGAAGTTCAATAATTTCGGAGCGACGAGCGGCAAACTCGAATTGCAGGCGGATGGCCAACGGGATCACAGCATGCTCCAGCCCTCCCGCCTCCAACTGGTCAAGGTAGCGAAACAACTTGCCCATTTCCTCGTCGCTGATGAGGTGAGTCGCCTTGCCGTTCGGAAACATGGGTACATGGCGGCATGGGTTGGTGCCGTCAGGGCGATAGCCCCATACCTCGGCCAAGTTGAACATCTTGCGCATCACGCTGAACGTGCGGTTTGCATCGGCAGGCTTGTGCGCCATCTTCTTCATCATCGAAGCCACGTCAGGCCGCTTCAGATCCTGCACCTTCATGCGGCCAAGCATCGGGATGATGTTGCGATCAATGACGCTCTGGTAGCCTTCCTGCGTGCTCGGCTTGTTACGCTGGCTGGAGTAGTCCTCCATGAACTTGATGCACAGTTCCTTGACGGTGGGTGCCTGACGCGCTGCAGCCTTCTCTGCGGCAGGATCTCCACCCCGGCGCACTTGCGCCAGCCACTCCTGCGCCAGCGACCGGGCCTGTTCGACGGTCAGTTCCCCGTACAGACCTAGGGCAGGTTTGCGCCGCTCTCCGGCGTTCGTGCGGTACTGGAGCATGAACACCTTGCGGCCTGCCGGGGTGATCTTGCACAGGAAGCCAGGAACCAGGGTATCGCGCAGCTCAACTGGCTGCGCCTGGGCTTGTGCCGCATCGACTGCGGACTTGGTGAGTTTGATTTTCGCCATGATGACTCCTCGGAAGACCCGATTTCCAGGAGCCTGTTGGGAGCCAAGCGGGTGGAAGCCGGGTCAAGTTTCAGAAAGCACCGGCATATGATGAATCCGCCTAAGTTATTGATAAACCTGCTGTATCTGGCTGTGGCGTAGTCCAGCGAAGGTCGGTGCTGGAGTCATGGTGAAATAAAAAAAAACGGGCGCCGGCATCGCCGGCGCCCGGTTTGCCCGGGGGATGTTGCTTACTTCGCTTTCTTGCCTGCAGGCTTCTTGCCTTCAGCGGCCGCGTCCGGCGCATCGGCGCCGTGCATGTTGTCGTGCATTTCGCCGTGGGCCTTTCCATGATCGTCGTCATGTCCCTCCGCATGGCCTTTCGCACGATCCTTGTCGTGGCCTTTCTTCTTGCCGCCGCGCTTCTGGTGGCCAAGCGCCTTGCCCTCGCCCTTGCCCGGTTCAGCCGGGGTAGCAGCAGTGGCGGGCGTCGCCGGCGTCGCGGCCGGCGCGTCCGACTTGGCTGCCTGCGCGTAGACACCGGCGGAAGCGACCGTGAACAATGCAGCGAGTACGAGTTTCTTCATGAGCATTCTCCTTTTGACGGACCTGCGGGTTAAAAACCGACTATAAAAAAGATAACACACAGGTATCTTAGCGTCACGGTCTGTCGCGTCTGGCGCCACTTACAACTGCATACCATTCGACACACGCTGAAACATCCGATCGTGTGCGAAACCCGGCCAGCCTCTGCGGGCGCGCCGCCCGTCAGGCGTCGATGAGGATCGCGCGGAAATCGTTCACGTTCGTCAAAGTCGGGCCAGTGATCACGGCATCGCCCAGCGCGCCGAAATAGCTGTGGCCGTCATTGTTCGCGAGGTACTCGAGCACCGGCATGCGCTGCGCCCAGCCGCGCGCCAGCGTGTCCGGCTTTGCCAACGCGCCGGCGATCTCCTCGAGCCCGTCAACGCCGTCGGTGTCGCCCATCAGCGCGTGGATGCGCGAATGGCCGCCAAGCGACGCCGCCAGCGACAGCAGGCATTCGACATTGCGCCCGCCGCGGCCTTCGCCGCGCACGGTGACGGTGGTCTCGCCGCCGGACAGCAGCACGCAAGGCGCCGTGAACGGCTGGCCGCGCCCGGCCACCTGCAGCGCGATCGCCGCCAGCACCTTGCCGACGTCGCGCGCCTCGCCCTCGATCGCATCGCCGAGGATGTGCGCGCGGTAGCCTGCCTGCTCGGCCACCTGCGCGGCCGCCTCCAGCGCCATCTGCGGCGTGGCAATCATCCGGACTTCATTGCGCGCCAGCCGCGCGTCGCCGGGCTTGACCGACTCGCCGCAACCGCTGGCCAGCACCTCGCGCACTTCGGGCGCGAGCGGTATCCGGTAGCGGTCGACGATCGCCAGCGCATCAGCGCAGGTGGTCGGATCGGCCACCGTCGGGCCCGATGCAATGTCGACCGGATGGTCGCCCGGCACGTCCGACAGCAGCAGCGTGATCACGCGCGCCGGATGACAGGCGGCCGCCAGCCGGCCGCCCTTGATCGCCGACAGATGCCGGCGTACGCAGTTCATTTCGCTGATGGTCGCGCCCGACGCCAGCAACGCGCGGTTCACCGCCTGCTTGTGCTCCAGCGTCAGCCCGTCGATCGGCAGCGGCATCAGCGACGAGCCGCCGCCCGAGATCAGGCACAGCACCACGTCGTCGGCCGTCAGGCCGCGCACGAACGCCATCAGCCGCTGCGCGGCGGCAAGACCGGCCGCGTCCGGCACCGGATGCGCGGCCTCGACGATCTCGATCCGCTCGCACGGCACGTTGTAACCGTAACGCGTGATCACCAGGCCCGTCAGCGGGCCGTCCCAGGCGTCCTCGACAGCGCGCGCCATCGCGGCCGACGCCTTGCCGGCGCCGATCACCACCAGCCTGCCGTTGCCCAGCTCCGCGCGCGACGGCAGCTGCGGCGGCACGCACAGCGCCGGCTGCGCGGACGCCACCGCCGCGTCAAACATGCGCCTGAGCAGCGCCTCTTGTTCCGATGCCGCCATCACTTCGGCTCGATCTCGAAGTTGGCCATGTTCTCCAGCGCCTTCACCATTGCCGAATGATCCCAGCCCTTGCCGCCGTGCGCGACGCAGGAACTGAACAGCTGCTGCGCGCTGGCCGTGTTCGGCAGCGACAGCCCGAGCGAGCGCGCAGCGCTCAGCGCGAGGTTCAGGTCCTTCTGGTGCAGCTCGATGCGGAAGCCGGGATCGAAAGTGCGCCTGATCATGCGCTCGCCATGGACTTCGAGGATGCGCGACGATGCAAAGCCGCCCATCAGCGCCTGCCGCACCTTGGCCGGGTCCGCGCCATTGCGCGCGGCAAACAGCAGCGCTTCGGCAACCGCCTCGATGTTCAGGGCGACGATGATCTGGTTTGCGACCTTTGCGGTCTGGCCGTCGCCATTGCCGCCGACCAGCGTGATGTTCTTGCCCATCAGCTCGAACAGCGGCTTGACCTTGTCAAACGCGGCGTCGCTGCCGCCGACCATGATGGTCAGCGCCGCATTCTTCGCGCCGACTTCGCCGCCGGACACCGGCGCATCGAGGTAATCGCAGCCGAGCGCACTGATTTTCTGCGCGAATTCCTTGGTGGCGATCGGCGAAATCGAGCTCATGTCGACCACCGTCTTGCCGGCCGTCAGGCCGGCGGCGACGCCGTGCTCGCCGAACAGCACCTTCTCCACATCGGGCGTGTCGGGCAGCATCGTGAAGATGATGTCGGCCTTCTGCGCGACCTCGGTCGCATTCGCGCAGGCTTGCGCGCCGTCCTGCAGCAGGTAATCGGCAGTCTTGCTGCGCGTATGGGTAAACAGCGGGTGGCCGGCCTTCAGCAGGTGATGCGCCATCGGCGCGCCCATGATGCCCAGGCCAATGAATCCGAGTTTCATTGCTTGTCTCCGTTGGGGTAGCTTGGAGCCCGTCTCGGCGGGCTCTTATTTCACCAGCGCTTTCATCCAGCCCAGCCCTGCTTCGGTCTGTGCGGCCGGCTTGTATTCGGCGCCGATGTGGCCGGTGTAGCCGACCTCGTCGAGGAAGGCGAACAGGAACGGATAGTTGATCTCGCCCGTGCCCGGCTCGTTGCGCCCCGGATTATCCGCGATCTGGATATGGCCGATGCGTGAAAGGTTTTTGCGCATCGTCGCGGCCAGCTCGCCCTCCATGCGCTGCGCATGGTAGATGTCGTACTGCACGAAAGCGTTGTCGCTGCCGACTTCGTCCAGTATCGACAGCGCCTTCGCGGTGCTGTTCAGCCAGAAGCCGGGAACGTCGTAATTGTTGATCGGCTCGATCACCAGGCGAATGCCGACGCGCTTCAGTTCGTCGGCGGCGTAGCGCACGTTGGCGACGAAGGTCTGGCGCACAAGCGCCTCCGGCACGCCGGCCGGCGCAAGCCCTGCGAGGCAGTTAATGCGCGGTACGCCGAGCACGGTCGCATACGAGATCGCCTTGGCGACGCCGGCGCGGAATTCGTCGACGCGCGCGGGGTTGCAGGCGACGCCGCGGTCACCCGCGGCCCAGTCGCCGGCCGGCAGGTTGTGCAGCACCATCTGCAGCCGGTTTTCTTCCAGCAGCGCCTTTACCTCGGCCACCGGCAACTCGTACGGAAACTGGCATTCGACGGCGTCGAAGCCGGCCTGCGCGGCGCGCGCAAAGCGCTGCGCGAACGGCACCTCGGTGAACAGCATGGACAGGTTGGCGGCGAACTTGGGCAATTTCATCTCCTTGGTCTTGTCGTAAGGGCCGCTGCACGTCGGCGCGGCGCAATCCGGCATTTTGCACCAGCGGCATTGCCATTGTCGCGATTCCTGTTCAGGCGGGCGGGCCGGCGGGGCTCTGCTGCAGGAAAAATTTCGCGGCCAGCTCCCTGGTGATGGCGATCGCACGCTGCTGGCTCATGTCGATGTGCTCCGTGATCGCCTGCAGCGCCTCCTCGGTGCGGCGCTCCGCAATCAGCCGGATCACCTCGTCGTGCGCTGCGAACGCACGCGAATTCCATGCCGATTGCTCGATGTCGATATGGCGCGCCGAATGAATGCGGCGGGTGACGTTCTCCATGATCGCCGCCAGTTCCCGGTTGCCCGACAGCGCGATCAGGCGGCGATGAAATTCTTCGTCGGCCAGCAGCAGGTCGGCGGTCGGCATCTGCGCCGCGCTCTCCCGGATGCCGGCCCAGAACCCGGCCACCGCCGCAATCTGCGCATCGCTTGCGCGCTGGACCGCCAGCATCACCGCGCGCCGCTCCAGCGCAATGCGCACCTGGTACAGGTCCATCACCTCGTCGACGCTGATCGACTTGCGGAAGAAGCCCTTGTTCATCACGAAGTCGAGCAGCCCTTCAGCCGCCAGCCGGTTCAGCGCCTCGCGCAGCGGCGGCCGGCTGATGCCCAGCTCGCGCCCGAGCGCCTGCTCGTTGATGCGCGAGCCCGGCCGAAAGTCGTAGCGCATCGCGCGGTCGCGCAGTTCGAGGTAGAGCCGGTCTACCGAGCTCTCGTCCCGGGTCAGGGCGCGCGGTGCGCGGGCGGTCTGGCGTCTGGCTGTCATGAGCATGCTTCCGGGCGTGGCGGATTGTCGGCAAAGGGGGCGATGGTAACCCGGCGCGAACACGCCGGACCGGCCGCCAAACGCCAATTTGACATGCGCCCGACAAAGTGTCTACACTTGTGCCGCCAGTTTGAATTATATTTTGAATAATCGTTTGCACCATGATTCCAAGGTGCGCGACGCCCGGGCAACGGCGCTGCATCCATAAGAGAAGCCCACAGATGAGGAGGCGACATGGCAGGTGTAGGAACCGAGAAGGTGTTCGAGAACGACAAGGTGATCGTCTGGAATTTCACGCTGCAACCGGGCGAGGAAACGCCGCTGCACACGCATGAGCATGCGTACATGTGGTACGCGATCGCCGGCGCGCCGCTGCAGGTCTTCGACGAGCAGGGCAATGACCTCGGCACGCTGGAGGTGCCGACCGGTGCGGTCTATTCGCTGAAGCTCGACAATGGCTTCCTCGAGGTGCTGTCCGAGCCCGGCAAGGGCGTGCGCGTGCCGGCAAGGCACAAGGCAAAGAATGTCGGCCCGACGCCGTATCGCGAGGTGCTGGTCGAATACAAGATCTGAGCAAGCAGGAAGCGGATCCGCCGGGTGGCTGCAAGCCCCCGGCGGCAGCCGCCTGCAGGACGGCGGTTCAGCCCGCGAACCGCCCGACCAGCCAGGGGATCAGCATCGCGCCGAGCACGCCATGCATGCCCATGCCCAGGCTGGCATAGGTGCCCGCCTCCGGATGCACGCTGAAGGCGCGCGACGTGCCGATGCCGTGCGAGGCCACGCCGAGCGCGAAGCCGCGCTGCCACCACTGACGCATCTTCATTGCATCCATCACGTAGCGACCGAGGATTGCGCCGAGCACGCCGGTCGACAGCGCATACACGGCCGTCAGCGTCGGCGATACCTGGATGCGCTCGGCAATGCCCATCGCGATCGGCGCCGTCACTGATTTTGCGTACAGCCCGCCAATGAGCGCCGCATCCAGTCCGAACAGGTGCGCCGTTGCCAGCGCGGCCGCAATCGAGGTCACGCCGCCGGCCAGCAGCACGCCGAGCAGCAGCGCGAAACGACCGCGCAGCGACGCCCAGCTCTTGTAGATCGGGATCGCCAGCGACACCGTTGCGGTGCCCAGCATGAAGTGCACGAACTGTGCGCCTTCAAAATATTTTTTGTACGGTATGTCGAGCAGGCCGACCACGGACGCGACGATCAGCACGGCGATCAGCACCGGGTTCGCGATCGGGTTGCGCTGGCTGCGCTCGTACAACGTATGGCCGAACCAGTAGGCCGACAGCGTCAGCACCAGCGCGAACAGCGGGTTGCCGGACAGGTAGACCCAGACTTCGGCGATATGCGGCAGCGCAGGCCTCATCCTTGTCACCCGCGATCAGTTTCAGCAGGCCGCCGGTGACGGCAATGGTCGCGACCACGCTGATGACCAGCGTGCCGATCACGGCCCATGCATTCGCCTTCAGGATGGGCAGGTACAGCAACACGCCGACCGAGGCCGGGATGAACAGCAGGCCGAGGTGCTGCAGGATGCCGCTGCCGACGCTGTCGATGTCGGCGGGCAGCCGCCTTGCCAGCAGCAGGAAGGCCAGCAGGAGCACCAGCCCGATCACGGGGCCGGGGATGAAGGGAATCAGGAAGTTGGAGACCAACTCACCCAGCGCCTGGAAGAGGAAGAGTTTGACGAGGCCGGAGATCAAGATCGAATGCGCGAGCGCTGGCAAAAATGACAGCGTCAACGATAGCAGAGATTCGGTGAGATACGGTGAGACACGGTGTCTTGCAGAGCGATGCAGCTGGCACCGGAGTGACGATTTGAAGGACGTCGGCTTCAGCAATGTCACCCCGGCGCAAGCCGGGATTCATGCTCGCCGGTCCCACGGCTTGATTCGCCGGGGACCGGTGCCTTGCAGCGCCCTCACCCGCCAATAAACGCCAGAATTTCCTGCGCCACCTTGCCCGCCGCCTCACGCTGCGGGAAATGGCCGACGCCGTCCAGCACCACGCGGTGGTAGCGGCCGCTGAACCACGCCTCCTTGTTCGCCGACGTGCCGACCGGATTCACGA
>JACCDX010757744.1_pt1 | contig 54266 bp, 40 predicted proteins | sample 7449681 | NCBI WGS metagenome assembly JACCDX01 (sample SAMN15323450, study PRJNA562643) | freshwater metagenome | isolation source: river surface water | place: USA:Blue River Watershed | collected 2017-08-18
CTGTTTATGGACGTAACTTGTGGATCATTCACAAGAACCTTCCACACTCAGATCCTGAGGAAAATTTATCTGCAGGTAACTTGCAAGGACATCAATCAGGTGCGTATCCAACGACTCGTTCGATTGGTTTCAACGTAAAATTAGTGTTTTAATCATCCTTAATTTTGAATCAGATGAAAAGAATATTTTTAGTATTTGTACCGCTTTTGTTTCTTGCAACGGCTTGTACAGAGGATCTAGCCTCATTAAATGTTGAGACAAAGAAGCCAGCGACTATTCCTGCGCCAACTTTGTTTTCAAGTGCCGTTAAATCTCTTGCGGGAAATTTAGCGACAGCGAGTGTGAACACAAACGTGTTCCGTTTTACGACTAGCCAATGGGCTATGGCGGTTTATCAAGATGAAGCACAATACGATTTCGCTACACGTGCAATCCCGAACACATGGTGGTCAGGAATGTACCGTGATGTTTTAGCGGATTTGCGTGAATCATCTCGTTTAATCAATGCTGACGCAACTTTGTTGCCAAAAGAAAAAGCTAATAAATTAGCTATTTTGGATATCATGGAAGTTTACACGTTCTCTATTTTGGTGAACACGTTTGGTAACATTCCATATACAGAGGCATTGAATTCTGCGAAGTTGTTCCCTAAGTATGATGATGCGAAAACTGTTTCTGCAGATTTATTAGCTCGTTTGAACAATGACATTTCTAAGTTAGACGCTTCTGGTGCTGGATTTACAGCATCTGAAGATGTTGTTTACAAAGGATCTGTTGCGAAATGGGCTAAGTTTGCAAACACACTTCGCATGAAGTTAGGTATGGTATTAGCTGATGTTGATGCATCTGCTGCGAAGTCGGCAGTTGAAGCTTCTGACGCGGGTGCTATCTCTGCTGCTTCTGACAACGGTTTATTTACTTACCTTTCTGCATCTCCAAACCAAAATCCATTACACGTGGATATCGTTTTGGGTGGTCGTCAAGATTACATCGCTGCGAAAGATTTGATGGATAAATTGTTAGGTTGGAATGATCCACGTACGGGTTCTTACTTCTCGACAAACAACGGAGGTAAATATGCAGGTGGTATCGTAGGTAAGGTTAATACGTATGTTGATTTCTCTCGTGCTGGCGCGAAAGTTATCGCTGCGGATGCTCCTTACGTATTAGCTGATTATGTTGAAACTGAATTCTTGCGCGCTGAAGCAAAAGAAAGAGGATTTAATGTTTCAGGTTCTGCTGAATCGCATTACAACAACGCAATCACGGCTTCTATTTTATATTGGGGTGGAACTGCTGCACAAGCTGCTGAGTATTTAGCTCAAGCTGATGTAGCTTACACAACTGCTGCAGGAGATTGGAAACAAAAAATTGGTACTCAAAAGTGGATTGCATTATACAATCGTCCTTATGAGACTTGGACAGAGATTCGTCGTCTTGACCAACCCAAAATTTCGACTCCTATCAACGCGAAGTCTGGATTCCCTACACGTTTAACATATCCAAATACCGAGCAAACATTGAACGGTACGAACTACACAGCTGCAGCTTCTGCAATTGGTGGTGATGTTGTTACAACAAAATTGTTCTGGGATAAGAACTAATCAAGATTAAGTTGATTTAAAAAAGGGCGATCCATTGGATCGCCCTTTTTTATTTGGCTTTTTTGCAAAAAGTGCAAATTTGTTAGAACATTTTATGGTGATTTCGTGTTTCGACCCTATATTTGAGTTCATTCATTAAACTAAACAACATGAAAAAACTAGTACTATCCTGGGTGTTGATGATGGCTGTCGTAAGCACATTATTCGCCCAAACAAGGCAAGTTACCGGTAAAGTCACATCATCTGAGGATGGAAGCGGCATGCCGGGCGTTAGTGTCAGTGCGAAAGGTTCTTCTAAAGGAACAAGTACTGCTGCTGACGGAACCTATAAAATCGCAGTTGCAGATGGAGCAAGTCTCGTATTCTCTTTTGTCGGTTTTAATTCTCAAAATGTTACCGTTGGTTCAAGAAGCGTGATTGACGTACAATTACAAGCGGACAACCAACAATTATCAGAAGTAGTTGTGGTGGGTTATGGTACGAAAAAGCGCCAAGAATTTACGGGTGCTGCCTCTACGGTAAAAGCTGCTACGATTGCTGAGCGTCCCGTTCAGTCATTCTCACAAGGATTAACTGGACAGGCAGCAGGTGTTAACATCACACAGCCCAATGGTTTGTTGAATAACCCTCCTGTAATTCGTGTGCGTGGTTTGAGTTCATTATCATTGAGCTCGTTCCCTTTGGTTGTTATCGACGGTATACCTATCTCAACAGATAACGTTTCGGCAAACTCGACGACGAATAACCCTTTAGCGGATATTAACCCTTCTGATATTGAGTCAATCGACGTATTGAAGGATGCGGCGTCTGCTGCGATTTACGGTTCACGTGCGGGTGCTGGTGTGTTATTGATCACAACAAAACGTGGTAAATCAGGCAAGGCTAAAGTATCTATCGATTCTTGGGCTGGTATTTCTGAGGCAGTTCGTTTGCCAGATGTGTTAAATGCACAACAATACATGGATCACAAAAATGGTGCGATTGCCAATGCATTAGCGATGAATCCGAATGCCATTGCTGCATCTCAACGTAATTCAGCTAACAAATCCTTCTTACCAAATTACAATGCTGATGGATCATTGATCGATACAGATTGGTACAAAGAAGTATATCAAACAGCTGTTTCTCAAAATCATAACTTGACAATTAATGGCGGTACAGATAAGACTAGCTATTATTTCTCTGCAGGATTTTCTGATCAAGATGGTTTCTTGAAAAGCAATAGCTTCCAACGTCGTTCAGGTCGTTTCAATATGGATCACCAAGCTACGAAATGGTTGAAATTGACTGCTAATTTTAACTACTCGAATACATTTAACAAGGCGCCTATGTCGGGTTCTAACGCGGGTGGTGCATTTAATACATCAGGTTTAGGTCGTATTGCAGTTGCTCAAGTTCCTAACTTGCCGGCTTATTTGCCTAGTGGTGCCTATAACTTAGAGAACAATACGCTAGGTCGTTTGAACAATTTATTACCCGCGCAATTCCCGAATCCGGCAGTTGTACGTGATTTAGATAAAATTACTTCTGAAAACACACGTTTAATTGCGAATTTGGGTGCTGAATTCCGTTTAATGGAAGGTTTGACTGCAAAGACTAGCTATTCATGGGATCGTCGTAATACGGAAAATATCCGTTTCTTCAACCCTTACAATGGTGATGGTTGGTCTGCTGGTGGTGATGCATATAACAATACTGCGAAGTCAGATAACTGGAACTGGATTAACACATTGCAATACAATGTTACATTAGCTGAGAAGCATAACTTCTCTTTAATTGCTGGTTCTGATGTTCAAAAAACGCGTGTATTGAACTGGGGAGCTCAACGTCAAACGCTTGCTGATTACTTCTTCACAGATTTCCAAGGAAACTTTGGAACGAACTTAGCTGCAGGTAATGGTATCTACCAAGTTGCTTATGAGGCTTATTTAGGAAGTTTCTCTTACAATTATGGTGGGAAGTACTTCTTGAGCGCCAACTACCGTCGTGATGGTAACTCTGCATTATCTTCAGAGAACCGTTGGGGTGATTTTGGTGGAGCGTCATTGGGATGGACAGTTTCAGAAGAAGAGTTCTTTAAGAACTTGGACTTAGGAAATAAGGTATCAAATGTGCGTTTAAAGGCATCTTATGGTAAAGTAGGTAACGGTAATGTACCGAATGCGTACGGTTCTTATTCAACATTTGCATCAGGACTTTACGGTGCTGCACCTACCTTATCATTTAACCAAGCAGGTAACAAGGATTTGAAATGGGAGACTTCAGCACAAACCAACGTTGGTTTAGATGTTAGTTTCTTAAATGATCGTATTCAAGTAGAAGCAAATTACTACTACAAGGATATCAACAATTTGATTTTGAATGTTCCTCAAGCGCCATCAAAAGGTATTCCTGGAAACTCAATCTTGGCAAACGTAGGTTCGATGTATAACAAAGGTTATGAATTAGCTGTTACTGCAACTCCGATTAACAATAACGGATTTGTTTGGACAACGAACTTAAACTTTGCGACGAACGAAAACATGGTTACGTCATTGGTTGATGCAAATACGCCAATTTTGACTGCAACTTCAGGTTTAGAGGTTACTTCGATCACAAAAGTAGGTTATTCTGCTGCACAAATTTACGGTGTAAAAACAGGAGGAGTGAATCCTGAGAATGGTCGTCGTATCTACATCAAGCGTGATGGTACAAAAGTACAATACTCACACTTAGGTGGAGCAAACGCATGGACGACTTTAGATGGTAAGGCGACGACTTCTCCTTCATCTGAGCAGCAAATTTTAGGAAATACGTTGCCTACTTTTTACGGTGGTTTTAATAATACATTCCGTTACAAAGGATTTGATTTAGGTGTGAATTTTACATTCTCAGGAGGTAACTACATCTATAACGGCTCTCAAGCGGGTTTACGTGACCAACGTGTTTGGAATAACTCAGTGGATGTATTGAATTCTTGGAAGACTCCAGGTCAAGTAACTGAAATTCCGAAAGCTGTATACGGTGATAACGTATCAAACGGTTCATCTTTCTTAATTGATGCCAATGTTCAAAAAGGAGATTTTGTACGTTTGCAAACAGCTACATTGGGTTATAAAATTCCTACGAACTTAACGTCGATTGGAATCTCTAACATCCGTGTATATGCGCAAGCGAACAACTTATGGTTGTTGACAGCTTATACAGGTGTTGACCCTGAAATTTCTTCAAATGGTGATTCTAACCTTGCTTCAGGTATTGAGCGTAACTCAATTCCACAAGGACGTTCATTTACATTTGGTATTAACATTGGTTTGTAATTTTAACAGATAAAGAAAATGAAATTATTCACAAATAAAATGGGAATCTTGTCAATCGCACTTGCGATGACTGTTTCCTCTTGCAACAAGGAATTCCTTAGTGCAGTTCCGGAATTGGATTTGTCTGATGCAACGGTATTTAATACACCTGCTCGTGTCCTATCCCAAGTAAATGGTTTGTATGGCTCTGCGAAAAACGGTAGCTTATTCGGTGGTCGTTATTTGATATATAACGATATCCGTGGAGAGGATTGGGTTAACCGTACGACGAACTCTGTTACAGGGTATTCAACGTACCAAGGTAACCAGGATCCTTCGGACTCGTATTTAGCGAATTTCTGGGTTCAAGGTTACTTGACAATTAATCGTACAAATTTGTTTTTAGAAGGTTTGGCGGCTAATCCAACTGCTGTATCTTCTACTTTGGCGGCAAATTACCGTGGAGAGGCGAAGTTCTTACGTGCTTTAACCTACTTCTCGTTAGTTCAGTATTTTGCGAAGCCATATATTCTGGATAAAGGTGCTTCTGCTGGTTTGCCATTACGTTTGAAGGGTTCTGTTTCTTCGGCTGATAATGATATGCCTCGCAGCACAGTTGCACAGATTTATGCACAAGTATTGTCAGATTTGAATGATGCGGAGAATGAGTTACCTGATTCTTATGGTACTGCTTTGTTAAACACAACCCGTGCGCACAAAAACACGGCGATTGCGTTAAAAACGCGTGTGAAGTTGGCTATGGGTGATTATGCTGGTGTTATTTCTGATGCTAATAAAATTGTATCAGCTGCTGCACCGTTCAAGTCATCTACGCGTGTAGCTCATGCTTTACAGGCAGATGTATCGGCTGTATTCAAAGCACCGTATACTACGACTGAGTCGATTTTCTCTTTCCCAATGGATGCAACAAATGCGCCAGGAACGCAAAATCAATTGGGTTACTACTTCAATGCAGGTAACGTAGAATATTACTTAAATACAGGTTCAATTGGTATCTACAATAATCCTCAATTTGCTTCAACGGATGATCGTAAGACAAAGTTAACAGTTGCTACAACGGCTGTTGCTAAGTTCCCTTCATCAACGAAGTTCAGTGGAGTATCACCTTATGTGGATTTTGTGCCAAACATCCGTTATGCTGAAGTATTGTTAAATCTTGCCGAAGCTGAGGCGGAAACAGGAAACCTTACACGGGCCGTTGCTTTATTAAAGGCTGTTCACGGTCGTTCGGATGCTGCTTACGTATTCGCTGCTTTGGATACAAAAGCGGATGTGATTAAAGCAATCTTGACAGAACGTCGTATTGAATTCTTAGCGGAAGGTTTCCGTGCGAATGATGTGACGCGTCGTGGTGAGCCAATGGTATCTTTCGGTGCTGGTGCAACGATTCAGCCAGGTGATCCTCGTTACATCTATGGTATTCCTTTAGCTGAGGTTCAGACGAACCCAAGCATAGGAAAGTAAGATTAGCTAAATCTTATGAAAATAGGCGACCCATTGGGTCGCCTATTTTTGTTTATGAGGTTTAGTCGAGATACCTTGGAAGGGGGTTGAGACGCGATACCTCGTGTCTAAATGTGGGGTACTAAATTGACGCATTATCTTGAGTACTTGCTGAGGATAAATTATAAGACGCGAGGTATCGCGACTCTACATTATGCCAGGTTATTTATTGTAAAGGTTATAGATGCGAAGTATCGCGTCTCTACATGGTTCGCATCATTCGTCCAACGACCAATGTCTCATGTCCAATGTCCAAAAAATAGAAACCCGGAGATTTCTCCCCGGGCCTCTTAACTCTTAGTTCTTAACTCTTAGTTCTTAACTACCATATTTTAATCCGATCCTCCGGTTTCTTGTATAATTTATCACCTGGTTTCACGCCAAAAGCCTTATACCAAGCATCCATGTTGACTGGTGCACCAATTGTCCGGAATTCAGCGGGTGAATGTGGGTCTGTTTGAACCAAATTCGCTGCTGTTTCTGGTAGGGTTTTGGCACGCCAAACTTGCGCCCAAGCCAAGAAGAATCGTTGGTCTGGTGTAAATCCATCTATTTTTGCTTTGGATTTCCCTTGTTTAGTCATTTTAAAGGCTTCATAGGCCATGTTTAAGCCTCCCAAATCGCCGATGTTTTCGCCCATTGTCAATTTACCATTGACATGAATCGTGTCCAAGACCGTATATGCGTCAAATTGCTTACCCAATTGTTCTGTCTTTGCCTTGAATTTGGCTAAGTCATCTTTTGTCCACCAGTTACGAAGTGTTCCATCTTTGTCATATTGACTACCTGAATCATCAAATCCATGTGACATTTCGTGGCCAATGACCGCACCAATTCCACCGTAGTTAAGCGCATCATCTGCCTTCGGATCGAAGAATGGAAATTGTAAAATACCTGCCGGGAATACGATTTCATTCATCACGGGGCTGTAATAGGCATTTACGGTCGGTGGCGTCATTCCCCAACGGCTACGATCTACTGGCTTGCCGATTTGACTTAGGTTCTCTTGGAATCCCCAAGCGCCTGAATTACGCATGTTTTGGTAAAAGGTATTGGCCGATATTGTCAAACCTTCGTAGTCTTTCCATTTGTCAGGATAGCCAATTTTGGGTGTAAATGCATGCAACTTAGCCAAGGCCTTTTGCTTGGTCTCAGCGCTCATCCAATCTAAGCGGTTGATCCGAATTTCGAATGCCTTACGTAAGTTGGCAACCAATTCCGTCATACGAATTTTTGCTTCGGGTTTGAAGTATTTGGCCACATACAATTGGCCTAATAATTCGCCAATGACGCCATCTGTTAAAGATGACATCCGTTGCCAACGAGGTGTTTGAACCTTTTGGCCACTTACAATCTGATTGAATGCAAAACTAGCTTGTACAAATGGCGAACTTAGGTAATTCGCTGATCCTTTCAAGAGATTCCAAGTTAAATACGTTTTCCAGGTATCAATGGGTGTTTCGATTAACAGCTTATTAGCTGTCTCGAAAAATTTAGGCGCAGACACCAAAATAGAATCGGGGGCATTGGTTCCAAAATCTTGGAAGGTAATTGCCCAGTTGAATGCAGGTGTTTTTTGATTGAATTCGGCAAAGGCGAACTTATTATAGGTTTTGTATGGATCACGCATTTCCACACGTGCCATTTGCGCTTCAGCTAATTTCTTTTCCAATTGAAAAATTGTTTCTGCCTTTGCTTTTGCATCGGATTGAGAATTCCCAATCAATTGAAAAAGTGTTGTCACATAGGTCTTAAATCCTGCCTGTATTTTAAGACTGCGCGCATCGGATTTTAAATACAAATCACGATCGGGGAGTGATGTTCCTCCTTGTCCCAATTGCGGAACCATTTTTTCCACTTGCTTGCGGTCTTGTCCCACATAAAAACTGAAAAGTGGTGAACCTGCACCGGTCTTCCGCATACGGGCAATTTCGGTCACAATTTGCGACTTGAATTGTATGTTTTGGATTTGTTGTAAATCGGCTTGAATGGGTTGGGAACCCAATCGCTCAATCGTCAAGCTGTCCATGGCCGCCGCATAAAAATCCGCCACCCGTTTTTCCACAGATCCAGGTGCTGCCGTTGAGTTTTTAAGGCCCTCCAAAATACTTTTAACGGCATTGATGTTGAAATCGCGTAATTGATTAAAACTTCCCCAACGGGTTTCTTTGGCTGGAATCACATTGTTTTTCAACCAAGTTCCATTGGAATATTCAACAAAATCATCTCCCGGTTTCACCGAAAGATTCATATTGGCACGGTCGATGAACTTCGCCGGCGTTTGCGCCTGGAGATCTTGGGTAGACATACCCAAAACCAACAAGCCTAATAGAATGTAATTTTTTCTCATGTGCTATTTAAGATGAAGTAGAAATAACTAATTTACGAAGCTAAATGTTTATCATGAAAAAAATTGTATTCTTTATCTTAATTGCTAGCAGCTTTTGTGCTTTTGGTCAAAAACCTGCAATGTCTCATGAGTCCATGTGGATGTTGAAAAAAATCGGAACACCAGCCTTAAGTCCTACGGGTAAATGGGTGATTTATAGTCGGACCGAAACTTCTTATAATCCCGACGAACAAACGACGGATTTATGGCTTGCTGCTGCCGATGGCTCTTCAGAACCTCGAAAAATTACGAATTCCAAAGGTGGAGAAGATAATTACTTTTGGCATCCTTCGGCTAATCAAATCTTTTTTACAGCTAATCGTGAGGGAGATGAAATTGCTCAATTGTATCGATTGAATTTGGATTTGGGCGGGGAAGCCCAACGAATAACGAACATTTCTACTGGCGTTCTTACGCCTAAAATCAGTTCCGATGGGAGTAAAATTGCTTTTACTTCCCGGGTGTATGCAACCGCATTCACGGATTCTTTGAGTAAGAGAATCGCTGAAGAAAAGAAGAAAGTGAAAACCAAAGCGCGTGTTTATACCTCTTTTCCAGTTCGCTATTGGGATTCATGGCTCGATGAAAAACAATCCCATGTTTATGTGATGGATTTGAAAGTTGAGAAGCCAGCTCCACAGAATATTTTTTCTCAGGTAAGTTTGGTGAAGTCGGCGGGTTTCCAATTAGGCTCGTTTACCTTTTCTCCCGATGCCTCGCAGATCATTTTCACCGCAACCACAGAATATAATACAACTGCGTATCAATCGGCAAATTCACATCTCTATGCGGTGAATATTTCTGGAGGTGCAGAAAATCGACTAAGTCCAGACGCGACCGATTATTCACAGGCACAATTTTCGGAAGATGGTAAGCACTTAATTGCTACGGGACATCTCAATGGCAATAAAATCTATTATTTAGATCATATTTACCGTTTTACTTGGCCTTCGATGGGTGAGCGCACGGAATTAGCCTCAGGGTTAGATCGACCAATCAACGATTGGAAGGTTTCAGGAAATACCATTTTTGCGAGTATTGAGGATCAAGGGGTTGATCGTGCCATTCAAATCTCTATAGATAAAGGAGGATACACAAATTTGCTTGGCGGTGATGCGGGTTCTATTACGGGATTATCTGTCTCAGGAAATAAGGTGGCCTATAATTACCAACATATTGCTGCCCCTGTGGAAGTTTTCGTTTGGGATGCTGGAAAAAGCATTGCCATTTCCCAAGCAAATGATGCTGCTTTAGCGAAGATGGATTTGCCTAAATCGGAAGTTTATTGGACCAAATCTTCCCGAGGAAAAATGATACGAAGTGTCATCTTACGTCCAGCAGGATTTGATGCCTCCAAAAAATACCCGCTATTTGTATTAATGCATGGAGGACCGGCAATCTCGTTTAAAGATGCCTTTAACTTCCGATGGAATCCCTATGTGTTGGGTTCCTCTAATTATGTCATCGTCATGACGGATTATACAGGTTCCATAGGCTATGGCGAAAAGTTTGCCCAAGACATTCAATTAGACCCCTTCAAAGGCCCTGGGAATGAGATTTTAGAAGCAGCGGCGGATGCTATTAAACGCTATTCGTTTATTGATGCTTCTCGACAAGCAGCTGGTGGCGCTTCCTATGGGGGGCATTTGGCCAACTGGATGCAGGCATCAACCTCTCACTTTAAATGTTTAGTTGCTCATGCAGGATTAGTCAATTCCGAGGCGCAATGGGGATCATCCGATGTAATCTGGGGAAGAGAATTAATGAATGGGGGTGCACCTTGGGTGCCTACTAAAACGTGGAAAGAACAAAATCCGATGCGTTTTGCTGCGAATTTCAAGACTCCGATGTTGTTGACGGTAGGAGAAAACGACTTCCGGGTACCGATTAATAATACGCTTGAGAACTGGAGTATTCACCAACGTTTACAAATCCCAAGTAAATTGATTGTGTTTCCTGGCGAGAATCACTGGATCTTAAGTCCCGATAATTCTAAGTTTCATTACCAAGAAGTGGGTAATTGGTTGGCGACGTATTTGAAGTAGTCGCTAGTCGTCAGTCGCTAGTCATCAGTCGCTAGACATCAGTCGCTAGTCAATGGTCTTAAAGAAGAGAGCCTTCATGTTTAACTCTCAGCCTACGGACTAGTGACTAGCGACTAGTGACTTTTACAGCACCACCATCTTCCCCGTCCTCACAGACTCATCACAAGCAAAGGCAATCCGCAGGCTATTAACCGAATCTTCCACATGATCCGTTAGATCGATGTCGGCTTGAATGGCATGTAAGAAATACGCCTGTTCGCGGTCGCATAATCCTTGGTGATCTGGTTCATCAGTCAAGTTTATCCATTCATCCGGACGAGTAAACTCATTTTCCGAATCAATATCTGCATGGTGTACACGAAGTGATTCTGTTTTCGTATGGGATTCAACTGAATCAGATTTCCCTTCGCCACTGGCATTTTGGGCAACAATAGAAACGGAACCTTTGGGACCAAATACATCCTTGACAAAATAGGCTGTTTGGGATATCATCGGACCCCAACCGGCTTCATACCAGCCTACGGAACCATCTTCAAAATGAATCTGTAATTGGCCATAATTATAATTTTCAGCCGGAATATCTTCTGTCATGCGCGCACCTATCGCCGATACACGAACGGGTTTCGAGCGGGTCATTTGGCACATCACATCAATGTAGTGTACGCCACAATCCACGATGGGACTCAAGCTATTCATCAAATTGCGATGCACATCCCACATGTACCCATGTGATTGCTGGTTCAGATTCATCCGCATCACCAAGGGTTTCCCCATTTCTTTGGCCACTTCGATGAATTTAATCCAAGAGGGATGATGTCGCAAAATATATCCTACTACAAGTTTTTTGCCCGTTTTTTTAGCTACTTCAGCCACGCGAATGGCACCTGCTAAACTATCGGCAATCGGTTTTTCAATGAATACATGGCAACCCGCTTCCATCGCCTCAATCGCATAAGCCTCGTGCGTGTCGGGATAGGTGGATATACAAACCGCATCGGGTTTCGTTTCCGTTAAGGCAGCGGAATATTCGTTGAACAGCGGGTAGTTTCCGCCAATTTTATTATTCAAGGTTTCCTTGCTTTTTCCTGGAGATACCAAGCCGATAATCTCAAAGTCAGGGGAGTTGTGATAGGCCGTTGCATGAGAGGCTCCCATGTTACCACAGCCAACGACGAGTACGCGTACTTTTTTCATAATATCAGGTTTGAATGACCAAGTTAACAAGAATGATTATATATTTCGATTTTACGTCTTTAGAAAATATGCGCAAGATAGGAATCATACTACTGTTTGTTTGCCAGGGTTTGTTGGCACAAAATACCAAAGGAGTCACGGGAATCCCCGACAGTTCTTTTGCGAATTATTCGGCTTGGAAATCGGCGCTGAAAGATGACCCAAGTATGCGCTTGGCTGAATATACAGCAGGCAGCGTTCCGGCTGCTAATTCCATTGTATATAAACAGATGGGCAATCGTAACTTGGTCTTGGATGTATATGGTCCTCAAGATTCCAAGAACCGAAAAACCCTATTGTTTTTTCATGGAGGTGGTTGGCGTACGGGGCATCGGTCCCAACATGCCGCTTTGGCGCAGGCTTTAGCTAAAAAAGGATATCGCGTATTTTTAGCGGAATATCGCTTATCAACCGAAGCACTTTATCCCGCGGCGATGCAAGACGCCCAGTCGGCTTTAATCTATCTTCACCAATACGCGAAATCATTACATGTAGACCCCAAACAAGTTTTCGTTGCGGGTTATTCTGCCGGAGGCCAAATGGCTGCCTTGCTTGGTTCGGTTCAAGATGAAAATCTGTTCGGCAAAGGCCAGAAAATCAAAGGAGTGATTGATCTTGATGGCATCTTGGCCTATATACATCCGGAAAGTGGGGAGGGTGATGATCGGGTTCGAACATCTGCCGCAACGAGTTATTTTGGTTTTTCAAAAACGGAGAATCCGGCACTTTGGAATCAGGCATCCGCTTTGAACCATGTATCGAAAAGTGATCCACCGGTGTTGTTTATCAATTCAGGCAATGAGCGTATGCATGCGGGGAGGAATGATTTCCGACAAAAAATGAATTCATTCGGCATCTTGACCGATGTGCATAGGTTTGCGGGTTCACCACATACCTTTTTGCTATTTACAAAATGGTTTGATCAAACGGTCCAACGAATCGATCAATTCATGCAACAGGTGACGGTGGCACAAGATGGATCAGGGGATTTCAAAAGCATTCAAGCGGCTATCAACCAAGGCCAAAATAACCAAACGATTTTCATCAAAAACGGCACCTATACGGAGAAAGTATACATTGATTCCTTGCGCCATGATTTGCGAATCATCGGACAGTCGCGTGCGGGAGTTCTATTGAAATTTACACAGGCACGTGATATTTGGCGTTGCGCAAATCCGGATGATTATGGCGCTGGTGTGCTTAATATCAAGGGGCATGATTTGAGTTTTGAGAACCTGACGGTTATTAATGATTATGGGCTTATTGCGAAGCAAGATGTGACGATTCCCTGTCTGAATGAGGCGGGAAAAACGACGCTTAGCACCGTGCAAAAATATGCGTTACCTCGTGAGTCGGGAGAGAAGGACGGCGAAAAGATTGTGCGGGTAGACGGGCACCAATTTGCGGTTCGAACTATGCCGGGCGCGACACGTTTACGTTTTGAACATTGCACGTTTCGCTCGGGTGGGGGAGACACGATGAGTCCCTGGGATGTTAATGCGGGGCTATATTATTTCAATGATTGCGAGATAGAAGGTGGGGTGGATTTGTATTGCCCGCGTGGATATGCATTGGCTGAGAATTGTACCTTCATTTGCCATAACCTGAGTGCTGCGATTTGGCATGATGGATCAGGTGAAGAAGGGGCAAAGTCAGTACTAAAAAACTGTCGGTTCATGGGTGACCCCGGCTATAAATTAGGTCGATACCACCGAGAGGCGCAGCTTTTTTTAATTAATTGTGATTTCGACAAGAACATGGCGGATGCATCTATTTACCAGTCGGGCGATCGAAAATTAGCCTGGGGACATCGGGTGTATTACGCCAACTGCCATCGTGCTGGAGGGGATTTTGCTTGGCATCAAACAAATACAAATATCAAAGCTGAGGACGTCAACTTCACCTGGGTTTTTGGAGATAAATGGAAATAAATTTTTATTGTATCAAAAAAATACATTAATTTGTGTCAAACCTCTAAACCTATTATTATTCTCATGGAAAGAAGACATTTCCTTAAGCAATCGAGTGCTTATCTTGCGGGTTCCTTTTTTTTACCTTCTATTTTAAAGGCTGCTCCACGTCCGATGGGCGTGCAGTTGTTTACTTTGTTCATGACCTTGGATCAAGATGTGAAGGGAAACATGCAGAAAATTGCCGATTTAGGCTACAAAGATATTGAGTCGGCCTTTAGTCGCATCGGTGGATTTTATGGGATGTCGGCAATGGAGTTTTCTGATTTGAATAAATCCTTAGGAATGAATTGGGTATCACACCATGTGATGGGAGCTCCGTTTAAACCACGTCCAGGATTTGACACGTCTAAAATGCCACGCATGAATAATTTGCGTGATGATGCTCAAGCGATTGTGGATTCATTAAAAGGTACGACGGTGAAGTACCTGGTCTGTGCGAATATTCCAGTAGGTAATAAGGAAGAGGTGGCTGAGGCTGTACAAATATTAACTAAAGCGGGTAAAATTGCCAATGCGGCCGGATTAACTTTGTGTTACCATAACCACGATCGTGAATTTGAAGTTGTAGACGGTCAAAAGGCTTTTGATGTCTTTTCAAAAGAAATTCCGGCGGATTTATTGAAGTTCGAATTGGATTTGGGCTGGGCAACGAAAGCAGGCGTAGATCCGGTGGCTTTATTCAAGGCGCAACCAGGTCGGTTCCCATTGTGTCACATCAAGGATTTTGATGAAGGGTTTAAAAATATTGTACCTGCTGGGTCTGGAATTGTGAATTTCAAACGCATTTTGGATGCATCCTCTATCGCGGGTATGAAGCACTTTTTTATTGAGCATGATATGCCAAAAGACGCCATTGAAAGTTTGACGATTGGCAAAAAGAATATAGGACCTTTGTTGTAATAGATTAGATTAATGATTGATTCTTAGAAAGCGTGAGACGAATGTCTCGCGCTTTTTTTTGTCCCTAGGTTAAAACCTAGGGTTTTTAAATCTAAAGCTTTAATCTCTTAACTCTTAACTCTTAACTCTTAGCTCTTAGTTCTTAGTTCTTAGTTCAATATCCTAAACTGATAAGCCCCCAACATCAAATGATCATGATCCATGCCTACGGGTAAGGTTTCGCCCGACCATAAATCTTTCACTTCCGCGGGTCTTTGGCCATTATCATCCATGATGAACCATGAAGTGGATTGCGGTTGAGGGCTGAAATTAAATAAGCAGGTCAATTTTTCTCCATCTTTAAAACGAACAAATCCGGCAATGGAATTATTCTGATTCTCCAACCAATGGATATTTTTCAAATCCGCCAAAATGGCCGTCGAGCGACGAAGCTTAATTAATTTCTGTAAGGCTGAATAAACTTGATTCTCGACACTTCCTTTCTTATCCACTAATTTATTTCGTTCCCAATCGATGATTGGGCGGTGCATCCAGCGGTTATCATAACTCTTGCCGGAATCCGCTAAATAACTGTAGTCATTCGTGTATGCTGCTTCATCGCCGTAAAACAACATCGGTACGCCGCCAACTAGCATGCTCATCGCTTGCATCAAAATAATTTTGTCGATCGACGTTTGGATAAGATCGGAATCTTTCATTTCCAAGCCATGCTCCAGACCACACAAAGAAGCCAAAGAACCCGATAAACGCGCATCTTGCGTTTTGGGATTGACTGCAAAAAGTGCTCCTTTCGCAGGTGAACCTGGATGTGCCCCACTGTAATAATTTTTAATATAGGAGCGATGATCATAAGGGGTGAAACCCGCTTGATCGATCATGTAATCGTCGTATCCTAATCCTATGTCGTCATGGCAACGCGTGTAGGTCAGCCAAGTTGCGCCCAAGGGTTTACGCAATAATTCATGCTGCGCATTCTGCATAATCCGAACATCCCCTGTTGCCAATGCATCCCACTGAACTGCCATTTGCGTGGCATTATAAGCAAAATCACACTCGTGTGTCGCATAGCGGCCCGTTCCAAAATACTCCATGATTTGTGCTGGAGCGACAATCGCTTCACCCAAAATGGCCATGCCCGGTGTAGCCACTTCCACACACATTTTAATTAATTGTAACAATTGATGCGCCTCAGGAAGATTTTGACAAGTGGTTCCCACTTGTTTCCATATGAACGCAGGGGCATCGATACGTACGACATCCACGCCCAAATTGGCGTAAAAGAACACATTGCCCAACATTTCTACAAAGACTTTAGGGTTCGTGTAATTCAAATCCCATTGGTAGTGATGGAAGACGGTCATGACCCATTTGTCCAACTTCTCATCATAGGTAAAGCTGCCTGGTGAACTTTCCGGGAAAATTTCCGGCATCGTCTCCTCCATTTGATCGGGGATCCGACGATCATCATACATGTAGAAATAGTCTTGGTATTCCTTGATGCCTGATCTGGCCAATTTTGCCCACTCATGGTGATGGGAGGTATGATTTAGGACAATGTCAATCATGAGGTACATGTCCTCCTTTTGTAAGGTCGACTGAAAATTGCGTAAATCTTCGATGCTTCCCAAACGATCTTCGACCACACGAAAATCCTCCACTGCATAACCACCGTCACTTTCACCCTCTGGGCTTTTAAAAAGCGGCATCAGGTGAAGAAAATTAACGCCTAATTGCTTTAAATAAGGCAATTTGCTCGGCATTTGATTAATCGTACCCGCAAAACGATCCACATATAAACTCATGCCCACGAGGTCCTGACTCAAGAACCATTGGCCTTTTTTCTCCTTGGCTTCATCGCGTTTTTTTAGCTCATCTGATCGGTCTACAAAAGCCTGGCAAATGGATTCTAGTAATAATTGAAATAAAGCTGCCGATTGCGGATGATTCCCATAGATCGCATGGAAATGAGATCGAATATCATCAATGTTCGCAGTAAAACGCTCAAGGAATTTCGCGTCTTTGATTTTATGGGTTTTTACAAGCTCATGGAGCTTACGTTGAAGGGCTGGGTTGTACACGGATATTAATTAAAAATACTGTTATTCAAATGTTTAAATGCTTCCATCGCACCCATGTATTCGCAGGTACGTGCACCGGCTTTATTGGCATTCTGGATGATTTTATTCCATTCCCCAAAACCTAAGTTGGCAGGATTTAATGACGCATCATCTAATTGGTACAATACAGCTCCTACGAACGCATCACCTGCTCCTGTTGTATCTGTAGGCTTTATTTGAATGCTTGGAATAATGTATGTTTTTCCATCAAGGCCCAAAAGTGTACCGTCTTTTCCTAATGTTATTGTGAATACCCCCGGGATATTCGCCAGCAAATTCGCTGCAGCTTCTTCTAAGGTAGATTTTCCAGTAATTAACATCGCTTCCTCGTCACTCAATTTCGTGAAATGCGCCTGTTTCAAGAATGTCCAAGATTGCTTGATGAAACTTTCTTGCTTGTCCCCAAACAATAGGTGTCGGTAATTGGGATCGAAACTGATGGTTTTACCTTCCGTTTTGGCCGCTTCTAATAAATGATAATAAGCCGCATTTAACGGGCCATCCAAAAAGGCCGTAGCTGATCCGAAGTGGATAATGTGTGTCGAAGCAAGATCAATAGCCGAAACTTCCTCAACAGTTAATTCGGCATCTGCACCCCGATTAAACACAAAATCACGTTCCCCGTCCAGCATTAAGGATACGAATGCAAAGGTTGTAAAGTGCTTGGAATCTAAATGAACATGTGTTGTGTCCACCTTAAAATCGGACATCACCTGATTCAATTGCTTCCCAAATGGATCGTTGCCTACTTTGGCTGAAAGCGCTACGGAACCTCCAAGGGCTCCGATTGCTGCAGCTACGTTCGTAGGGGCACCACCGGGTTTTTTTAAGAAATTTTGTCCGTCTGATAGGCTAGAACCTTTATCGGTACAAATCATATCGATTAAGGCTTCGCCAATACACAATACACTCATTAGGCTTTGGTTGGGGATGGTTTAATAAAAGCTGTCGCTACGGCCGCAATCGCCAATAACGCGCCTGCAAAGGTAATCGCATTTCTTGGATCATTGTCCAAAAAGTGCTTTAAAATATACCCAAACGATATATTTTGCAAGATCATGGGAATCACAATCATCATGTTGATGATGCCCATGTAAACGCCATAACGTTCTTTGGGTATATCTCCTACAACTAATAAATAAGGGATACCCATCATGCTTGCCCATCCAATTCCAAAGCCTGAAATAGCAAAGAACAATAGGTTCTTGTTTTCGATGTTCGGGAATGCTAGGAAGCCAGCGGCAGCTAATAATAGACAAGTCATGTGGACCGTTTTCGCGCCGTATTTTTTGGCATAATTCGCTAAGGCTAAAGCGGATAGGAATGTGACAATATTGTACCAACCATTCACTAAACCTGTCCAAGAAACGGCTTTTTCGTAGAGCTCAGGATTGTCTTTCGGCGTTGCATTCCAAACGGATAAGGCGATACTTTTAGAGGAATTTTGCCAATAGCAAAAGAGGGCATACCATTGGAACAAATACACCAATGCCAATTGCCACATGACTTTTGGCATTTCCCTAATCGCATGAAAGATTTCAACAATCGATTCTGTCATGCTTACTTTCTTCGCACGAATTTGGGCTAATTCCTCAGCACTTGGTTCAATTTCGGATGTCGTACGCATGCTCCACCAAATAGAACCAATCGAGCAAACTGCCCCTAAAAAGAAGGATGCATAGACCCAAGTGGGAAGTGAGCCTGTTTTTCCGATAAAAATTAAAGGGAAAATGAATAGAGATAAATTCGCAAGCGTTTGACCAAAACCTGTGAAAAAACTCTGCATCTGAAAGCCGGTCGGTTGCTGTTCCTCATTCAATTTGTCGGCCACAAATGCCCGATAAGGCTCCATGGCGGTGTTATTTCCCGCATCTAAAATCCACAATAATCCCGCGGCCATCCAAAGGGAAGAACTGAAAGGGTATAATAAAAGACAAATGCTGCAAAGAAGTGCGCCAATGAAAAAATATGGCTTTCTACGTCCCCAGCGTGGGTGCCAGGTGCTGTCACTCAAAGCTCCGATGAAGGGCTGAATCAATAAACCGGTTACTGGACCCGCTAAGTTTAATAGGGGAATCTCATCCGGACTTGCACCCAAGAAGTCATATATGGGATTTACGGCACTTTGTTGAAGACCAAAACTATATTGTATGCCAAAAAAACCAACGTTCATGTTGATGATTTGACTAAAACTTAGTGTAGGTTTTTTTAAAGACATATCAATAGGTTTATTTTCAGATTAAATTTAATTAATCCAATCGTTCGGCACAAACTGTTCTATACTGTCGGCCTAATATTCTTGCGATAAAGGATGTATCATGAGTTCGTCAATCACCACATGGGCGGGTTGATTCATCACGTAATAGATGCTGTCGGCCATATCTTCAGGACTTAACCAACTTTGATGGCTGGAGTCACCTTGGGGCTCTGCATGAAAATGAGAATCCACTAAGCCCGAATAAACGCAGGAAACCTTGATTCCATCTTTTCGAACCTCTTTACGAAGAGCTTCCGTGAAGGCATGTTGGGCATATTTCGAAGCGCAGTATAAGGATCCTCCATCAAATACCCGTTTGGCAACATCCGAAGCGATGGAGATGATGTGTCCTTTTTTTGCTTCACGCATGTGGGGCAATACGTTTTGGGAGAATAGAAAGGTTCCTTTGACATTCGTGTCAAATACTTGGTCCCATTTCTCTTCCGTGTAGGATACGGTTGGGCCAAAGGCCCCAACGCCTGCATTATTGATTAGGTAATCGATTTTGCCGAAGGTATGTGCCGTTTTCTCGACGGCATTTTGAACAAACGCTGCATCCGAAACGTCACCAGAAAAGTACAAGGGTCTATGACCTATTTCAGTGATTTCTGCAGCCAAATCTTTTAACTCACCTACATTTCGAGCGATAAGACTTAGTTGGAAATTGTGCTTAGCGAGCAAAAGTGCTAATGCACGTCCGATACCTCGAGAGGCTCCTGTAATGATGGCGGTAGGGTAGTTTTGGTTCATAAACAAACATACAAAAATTGTGGAAGAGAAGGAATGCATGGGTGCCCATACATTGGATTAATTTGTATTTATTTCATTTATTTGTGGATGAAACATATTGCGTTTTTAATTAATCCCTACAAGCAACGTGAATTAGCCTCTTATGTCAACTGGGTCATTCATCATGTTGCTGATTATCTATTAACCGTTTTTGATCTTGAATGGCCAGCAACTTTAGCAGGTTATGATGCAGTTTGGGTGATGGGAGGCGACGGAACCTTTAATTATTTTGTGAATCGTTATCCTACATGTTCCCTGCCAATCGGTCTATTTAAAGGAGGTACAGGCAATGATTTTTATTGGAAACTTTTTGGGGATTGTTCACGCGAATCTCATTTGTCGAGTATTTTGGCTGGGCAAAGTCGAAAAATAGATGCGGGTCAGGTGAACGAGATGCTTTTTTTAAATGGCGTCGGGATTGGAATAGAAGGAGAAGTATTGCGTTCGATGGAGGCGATTCGCTACATCAAAGGTGGTTTAGGGTATTATTTGGCTGCAATTCCTGCCTTATTCAGATTTAAGCATTATCGAATTTCGGGAATTCCTGTCTTTTTATGTATGGTATTTAATTCGTCACGAGCAGGTGGCGGATTCCATTTTTTCCCCATGGCATCGATTGAAGATGGTGAATTAGACATGATGGTCTGTGAGCCTTTGCCTGTTTGGAAGCGTTTATTTTACATGCCCATCATACAAGCAGGGAGGCATGTGCGCTTACCATTTTTGAATTTTTTACGGATTCGCCAACAAACAGTTTCCTGCGATCGAGTTTTGCGAGCTCAGGTGGATGGCGAAGTTTTAGAATCCATGACATTTGAATTTCGGGTTCTTCCGGCTAAATTTGAGTTTATCGTACCTATAAACTAATAAATTATGCTTCATCGAATTGTGGCTTTCGCAGCCTTATGTGTGATCTCGCTTTCCGCAATGGCTCAAGAAGCGGATAAGAAAAAAGTCATTCAATCTATTCAAAATCGCTCCGATCAATACGGACAAATTGCGCAAAAAATCTGGAATTTTGCTGAGGTAGGCTATAAGGAAAAACAAAGTTCCTTGTTATTGCAAGAGACGTTGCGTCAAGCCGGATTTCAGGTGGAGGCAGGTGTCGCTGATATTCCTACGGCTTTTGTTGCGACGTTCGGGCAAGGGAAACCCGTTATCGGAATTATGGCGGAATACGATGCCTTGCCAGGTTTGTCACAGGATTCTATTCCGACTAAACGGACCTTAGGCGGCAATTCTGGACATGCATGTGGGCATCATTTGTTTGGTACTGGATCTGTGGCAGCGGCTATTGCGGTGAAAGAATGGATGAAGGAAACCGGTCAAAAGGGGACAATCAAATTATACGGTTGCCCTGCCGAGGAGGGTGGTTCAGGAAAAGTGTATATGGTTCGTGCAGGTTTATTTAGCCAAGCGGATGTAATGTTGCATTGGCATCCGAATGATGAAAATACAGTATCTCCCTCTTCTTCGCTCGCGAACAAGGCTGGTAAGTTTCGTTTTTATGGGTTATCATCCCATGCGGCAGCTTCGCCGGAACGCGGACGCTCTGCTTTGGATGCTGTGGAAGCGATGGATTACATGGCCAATATGATGCGTGAACATGTGCCATCATCGACAAGAATTCATTATGTGATAACGAATGGTGGAAAAGCACCGAACATTGTTCCCGATTATGCCGAAGTGTATTATTATGTTCGATCACCCCAACGAGATGTTGTCATGGATGTTTGGAACCGCATTGAAAAAGCAGCGGAAGGTGCGGCTTTAGGTACGGGAACGCGTTATGAGGTAGAATTAATCGGAGGCGTATATGAGGTTTTACCCAATGAACATCTCGTGTCTATCATGGGGGCAAATCTAAAATCCGTTGGAGGATATAGCCTTTCTGCTTCTGAACAAGTCTTCGCAAAACAGCTCCAACAAACACCTGGGATGCAGGCGATAGATTTGTCAACGACGAATCAAGTGTTTTTGAATCACCCGGACCCAAGTGGGGGAGGTTCTACGGATGTTGGCGATGTTTCATGGGTTGTGCCTACGGTTGGCCTTGGGGCAGCGACTTGGGTGCCCGGAACTGCAGCGCACAGTTGGCAAGCGGTTGCCGCTGGTGGAATGACTATCGGACGTAAAGGGATGTTGGTCGCAGCAAAGACACTTGCTCTGACAGCAATCGATTTATTTAAAAAACCTGTTTTGATTGAGGACGCCCGTTTGGAATGGTTAAATAAACGAGGAACTGAATTTCAATACAAGAGTTTATTGGGGAATCGTAAGCCTGCATTGAATTACCGTGACTAAGATTATCAGTTTATTTTCTAATGTTGTGCTAGAATTTTCGTAGCTTTTTGCTGCCCTCCTTAACCTTTGGCAAACCTTGAAGGATTGCCAAAGGTAGGCAGCAGAGATAAAAAAACCTTTCAAGGTTTTTTTATTACACGCATTCATCGTAACATTGCAATGTAATAATAATACAATGGGAATAACCAAAACTGATTTGTTTACGGATGAGCAAAATGCGATTGCCCACATGGCGAAAGTGTTAGGACATCCAGCGCGTGTGGCCATTTTGCAGTATTTGGTTAAATCAAAAACCTGCATTAATGGTGATTTGATTTCCGAATTGGGTTTGGCGCAAGCGACCATTTCGCAACACCTTCGCGAACTGAAAGAGATTGGTTTTATTCAAGGAACCATCGAAGGGGTTTCCGTTTGTTATTGCATCAATCCCGAGAAGTGGGCGGAATTTAGCCAATTGTTCGGGTCGTTTTTTGAAAATTATTTCGTTTCTCAACAATCTAACTGCTGTTAATCATGAGCTTTCCTCGTATGCACGTATCACTTTATGTCAGCAATTTGGCGGCATCGGTGAATTTTTATTCCACGTTTTTTGGCCAACCGGCTACCAAGGTTAAACCGGGTTATGCCAAATATGTCCTGGATAGTCCATCGTTGATTATTTCGTTTATTGAAAATTCTGAACGTGTACAATCCAATTTTGGTCATTTAGGTTTCCAAGTAGAAACGGTTGAAGAAATGAATAATCGTTTAGTACATGCTCGTGCACAAGGAATTGTTTCCAAAGAGGAAATCGGTACATCTTGTTGTTATGCGGTGCAGGATAAATTCTGGGCAACTGATCCCGACGGCGTTCAGTGGGAAGTTTATTATTTTCATGAAGATGCTGAATTCAACGATCCCCATTATGAATCTCAAGACGCATCAGCGTGCTGCATGCCACCTGTTGCAGAAAAACCGAAGTTGAAAATTGCCGAAGTGCAATCGGCTAATTCCTGTGCACCGGGTTCCGGTTGTTGTTAATAAATTATCAGTTTTTGAATCCTAAATATCGTTTATAACCCTTAGCTTTGGCAAACCTCAAAGGATTGCCAAAGCTGTAGTAAGAAGTCCCTTCTTTTCACATGAATAATACCCTAAACGAAAACCTCGAATCCATTTTATCCTTGGAAATTACCGATGAACGAAAAGCGGTTCTTCAGCCCTTAATCGAGTACATCAAATCCAAGCGTGAAAAAGAACAACCTATCTTGTTGAACTTTATTTGTACCCACAATTCACGTCGTTCACAATTCGCGCAAATTTGGGCACAAACAGCCGCTGATTATTTTCAATTAGCTGCACAATGTTATTCTGGAGGGGTAGAGGTGACGGCATGCAACGAACGAACCGTCGCTTCTTTAGGTCGGATGGGCTTCATTGTTTCCAAACACGGACATTCGAATCCAATCTATTTTGTCTTACACACGGAAGATTCTCGTCCCATCATTACGTTTTCAAAATTGTACGATGATGTCATCAATCCACATCGCACCTTTGCGACCGTGATGACTTGTTCACATGCGGACGAAAATTGCCCATTTATTCCAGGTGCAGAAGTTCGAATCCCTGTGCGATATGAAGATCCCAAAGCCTTTGATGATACAGATCAAGAGGCAGCCATGTATGATGAACGCTCTCGTCAAATCGCGAGTGAAATGTTTTACGTTTTTTCGCGCGCCTAGCTCGTATGGTCCCTTACCACCAACCAGCGGCCATCGATTTTTTTGATCAATAGCGTAAAATAGCCACCTACATCGCCTATGCTAGGGCGTTTTAAATTCCAGCGTCCTAATACCCATGCGGTTTGGCCAGCCGTTACATCTACTTCCTGTATGTCAAAGGAAAGGTTGCCCATGGTCTCCCGATTCGGATAACTGGTCTGATAACGCTTCAGCGTAGCGGCCCAGCCTTTTGTTACACCGCTTTTGCCAATAAATTTGAGGTCTTCACTTTTGGCATAGTATTCCATGAATTCCTCGATTTTGCCCTCATTCCAAAGTTTCACCTGCGTATTCAGGACAGACTTAATATCAGAAACGTCTTTATTTGTTTGTGCAAAGATTGGAAGCGTCAAAAGGACGAAAGCAATGATTTTCATAGGTCGATAATTTTTCCAAAGTAAGTGATTTTTTGTCGACACATGTCGGTTTTTCGTATCAAATACAATGGACAAATTTTTAATTTCCGATTATTGTATCATTTTTGTAAAATAATAAATCTAGACTTACCATGAAGCAATTTTTACTAGCCCTAACGCTAGCATGTACCTCGCTAGCCGTCTTCGCGCAAGCCCCCGATGAAAATCGTTTTGTTAAGTCGGTGCTCGTAGATAAACTCGATGAACCGATGGAATTCACTTTTTTGCCTGACGGACGCATTGTTTTTGTTGAGCGAAAAGGAGAAGTTAAACAGTACGATCCTGCCACGGGAATCACGAAGTCCGTAGGTAAAATCGTAACCAATACGAAATACACAAACCGTTTAGGCCAAGTACGCGAAGCGGAAGAAGGTGTGATGGGAGTTGTTGTAGATCCTAATTTTAAAGAGAATCATTGGTTGTACATCTATTACGCCCATCCAAAAGACCCCAAACACGTGTTGGCTCGTATCGAATTAAAAGATGAGCAATTGTTGTTGGATCAACAAAAAATCATCTTAGAAGTTCCAACCCAACGTGAAGAATGCTGCCACACGGGTGGTGGTATGGTTTTCGATAAAGCTGGGAACTTATTCTTAACGGTAGGTAACAACACAAGTAATAGTAATTCAGACGGCTACGCGCCGATTGACGAACGTCCGGGTCAAGCGTATTGGGATGACCAACGTGGTGCTTCAAACACAAATGATTTACGTGGTAAAATCTTACGTATTCACCCGGAAAAGGATGGTTCCTATACGATTCCTAAAGGAAACTTATTCGCACCAGGTACTCCAAAAACACGTGCGGAAATCTACACGATGGGTCACCGTAATCCTTGGAGACCAAGTTTAGATTCTAAAACAGGATTTTTGTATTGGGGTGAAGTAGGCCCTGACGCTTCGGTAGACTCAGAAAAAGGACCTCGCGGATACGATGAATTTAATCAAGCCAAAGGACCCGGCTATTACGGTTGGCCTTATTTCATTGGAAATAACCAAGCTTATGCGGATGTAAATTTTGAAACGATGGCAATCGGACCGAAATTCAATCCAGCTGCTCCCGTGAATGAATCACCTAATAATACAGGTTTACGCGAATTGCCACCGGCAACAAAGGCAATGATTTGGTATCCATATGGTACGTCGGAGGAATTCCCATTAGTAGGTTCATCAGGACGTTCGGCAACGGGTGGCCCGGTATTCCGTCGTTCAGATTTTCCAGGTGCAAAGCGTGTTTTCCCTTCGTATTATGAAGGAAAATGGTTAATCGTCGAATTTATGCGCGGTTGGATCATGTCCGTTACTTTGGATGAAAATGGAAATTATAAATCCATGGAGCGTTTTATGCCTAACACAACTTTTGGTTCGGCGATTGATATGGATTTCAGTCCTGAAGGCGATTTATACGTATTGGAATACGGTTCTGCTTGGTTTAGAGGCAATGAAAACGCGCGTTTGGTGAAGATTGAATACCAAGGGGGGAATCGCAAGCCGGAAGTTGTCGCGTCAGCAGCCAACAAAGCAGGTGCGGCGCCATTCCAAACCACCCTTTCTGCGGAAGGAACGAAAGATGCGGATGGAGATAAATTGACGTATACATGGACGGTTAAAAAAGCAGGTAAGTTTGTGAAAAATTTATCTGGTGAGAAAGCAACGTTGAACTTAAAGGATGCTGGCAAATATGCGGTAATCTTGAAAGCGACGGATGCCAAAGGAGCTAGTAATACAGCAGCCTTGGAAATCCTAGTAGGTAACGAAGCTCCTGTAGTTGACATTGATTTTGAAGGAAATAATAAATCATTCTATTTCGCTGATTCGGCGCCTAAATACAAGGTGAAGGTTAGCGATAAAGAAGATGGTGAGTTGGAAAAAGGCATCGCACCAGAATCTGTTGCTGCGACTTTGGATTACATTCCATTTGGATATGATCCAATCGAGATGTCACAAAGTCACCGCAAGGCAGATTCAGATTTATTTGCATCTGCAGGTTTGCGGTTGATCAATAAAAGCGATTGTAAGTCTTGCCACCAAATGAACGTTCGTTCGGTAGGACCTAGCTACAATGAAGTTGCTGTGAAATACAAGGGTCAAAATGTCATTGACCAATTAGCGGATAAAGTGATTGCTGGAGGAATGGGCGTTTGGGGAGAGCATGCGATGTCGGCACACCCAGCGATTTCGAAAGCAGATGCGAAGCAAATGGTTTCTTACATCATGAGCCTAAGCGAGCCAAAAGCATCGAACAAAATTGCCTTGAAAGGGGAGTTAGCCTTAGTAAAGCCAGAAGGACAGAAATCATCGAAAGGTGTATTCGTGGTTCGTGCGACTTATGTGGATAAAGGAAACAAGAAAATCGCTCCGGTACAATCCGAGAAATGGGTATTCTTACGTGCTCCTCAATTAGACGTTGAAAAGGCGGATGTGACGAAAGGCATCATGCAATTGATTACACCAGGTCGTTCAACGAACATGGTGGGTCAAAATCCACATTTGGGTTATAAAGGTTTAGATTTAACAGGTATTTCGACTATCGATATTGCTGCCTCTGCACAAGCACGCACGAATGCAACAGGAGGGGTGATCGAAATTCACTTGGATTCACCTACGGGACCTGTGATTGGTAAAACGAATTTGATTGAAGTTTCACAAGGCGGATTTGGTGGTCCACCAGCAGCAGCGGCTACTGGGAAAGGAGCTCCGCTAGGAACACCTACAGCAGCAGGTACAGCAACACCGGCACCAGCAGCACCAGCTGCTCCAGCATCGGCGGCGGCACCAGCACCAGCACAACCAGCAGCACCGGCCCAACCAGCACCGCGACGCATGAATGGACCAACAGCTCAAAAAGTCGCGATTGCCCCGACAACAGGCGAGCATGATGTGTATTTTGTCGCAGTCAATCCGAAGGCTACTGAGCAACAAATTGTTGTGCAGATCCAAGGAATTGAAATGAAAAAATAGATTTCAAGAAGTATATGGAGGGTTTACTTGTCTTTATGATGAGTAAGCCCTTTTTTTATGCGATATACCCTAACTTTCCTTTTGATTTCTACGAGCCTATTCGCTCAGAAAAACATTACAGCTTCTTCTGATGCGACAGCACCTTTGCATGCGTTACAGCCAGACTATCCCACACACTATGGTGCAGCTTCGATGCAAGATGTTCAATCTGTATTGGATCGCGTTTTCAATTATTTAGAAGTTGCGACACCCAATCAATTTGTCAATAAATCCACCGGTGCTATTTGGTCACCTGGACAGCCATTTGAAGAGCAAACCGTTTTCTCCAAAGGCGATTTTCGCCCAATTTCATATGAGTGGGGAGTTACCTATTCGGGGATGTTGGAATTAAGCCGCATTTCCGGTTCTCCGAAATACAAGGATTACGTCTTTAATCGCTTAAATTTAATCGCATCAGCGATTCCTGCTGCTCAGAAAAACGATTCTAAACATGTACTGCATGGCCTGATTCATCCGCGTGCGTTGGATGACATCGGAGCGATGGGGATGGCCGTAATCAAGTCGAAGAAGGCAGGTTTTACAACGGATATGTCCTTTGTGACGAAACGTGCCTCCGATTTTATTTTAAAGGAGGAACATCGTTTGCCAGACCGCACTTTAGTCCGTATTCGTCCGCTTCACCACACGATGTGGCTTGATGATGTCTACATGGCCATTCCGGCTCTTTTACAATTAGGGGAATACGAGGAGGCGGTGTTTCAATTCAATGCCTATCGGAAGCGAATGTTTAATCCGAATCTTAATATTTACATGCATGGTTATTTGGTGGATGCGGAAGAACATCCAGAATTTCACTGGGCACGGGCGAACGGTTGGGCTTTGTTGACCAACTGTGAAATGCTCGAATTCCTACCTGCTAACCATCCGGCAAGACCTGAAGTGCTAAAGCAGTTGAAGCTTCATCTAAAAGGCTTAATGTCTTATCAAGATGGCACCGGTTTTTGGCATCAATTGATCGATAAAAACGATTCCTATTTGGAAACCTCTGCTTCGGCAATTTACACCTATGTGATGGCCAAAGGCATCAATATGGGTTGGCTTGATCCGAAGACCTATGGTCCTGCGGCTTTGTTGGGCTGGAACGCCGTGGCCGCCCGTGTGAACGAAAAAGGCCATGTGGAAGGTACCTGCGTGGGAACAGGTCTGGCATGGGATCCGGCGTTTTATTATCACCGACCGATTTCCCCTTTCGCGGCGCATGGATATGGACCTGTTTTATTGGCGGGTTCTGCCATCATGGAATTGGTTAAATCGAAAAATTATCAAATCAATGATTCAGCGGTGCATTTGAAATAAACTTTTTACATACCTTTGTGCCGTGAAAAGTGCCTTAGCCCTTTTGTTGTTTATTTCCATGCAGCTTCCCTTGATGAATCAATGGGGTGCTGTCGCATATTACCGGGTTAATCAGGATTACATCGCTAAGAATCTCTGCGAAAATCGCGACAAACCGATGTTGAATTGTAAGGGTCAATGTTATTTGGCCAAACAATTAAAGGCCGCAGAAGAAAAAGAGCAAAAATCAAATTCGGAGCGTTTGGAGAAAATGCCTGAAGTTGTTTTGGCATTTCAAGCGATTGAGCCTGTTTTTTCCCCTTGTTTCTCGGCACCTATTGCCATCGAAAATCATTTTTCTACGCAGGAATTCTTTCCTAACTCAGCCGCTAAAGGCTTTTTCCACCCACCTCGAGCTTAATTAATTTGATTTATTTACCTGCATTTTTCAATGTGGGCACTATTCATTTTAATTAAGATTTCATGAAAAACATCCTATTATTCATGGGAATGCTGCTTTCGTTTGTGGCTAATTCCCAACAGTATACCGTGAAGGTATTAAACTCAATTACCAACGAGCCGATTGTGGGCGCATCGTTAAAACAAAATTCAAAAGTTATTTCCATCTCGAACGAGCGAGGTGAATTTAAGATTGGAGCTACATCGGGCGAGTACGAAGTATCAAGCCTTGGATTTATAGCTAAAAAAATAACTAATTTCCAGGCTCCCATTTTGTTAGAAGAATCTACGCAAAATTTGGATGCGGTCGTGGTAACGGCTTCCCGACAAGCGGCTACGCGGGCGGAGACGCCGGTGGCCATTCATAAAATTGGATCCGCTTTGATTCAAGATACGAAGGCACTTCAATTAACCGAGCTTATCAATAAGGTTCCGGGAGTGGTGATGTTGGACTACCGAAATGAACAACATGGGATGGGAATTCGTCAACCCTTTGGAACATCTGCTTATTTCCTCTATTTAGAAGATGGTCTTGCCTTGCGACCTTTGGGGGTGTTTAACCACAATGCATTGATTGAAACGAATCTTCAAGGATTAAATTCAGTGGAAGTAATTAAGGGCCCAGCATCTTCACTTTATGGTCCTGAAGCTGTGGGTGGTGCCATTAATTTAATTACCAAAACAGCACCAGGTATCCCAACCGCTCAAATTGGATATCAAATGGATCAATGGGGTTACAAGCGTATTCAATTTACAGCTGGAGCTCAGTTGGGCAAAAAATGGTCGATTATGTCGGGAGGCTATGTGGCTCGCCAAAAAGATTCTTGGGCATCTAATTCAGATTTCGATAAGTCATCCATCAATGTGCGCGTAGATTACCAATTGACGCCTAAAACAAAACTTTGGAGTTCATTTGCGTATAACGATTATTTCTCGCAAACGGGTGGTAATATCGATAGTACGGGTTTCTACTCTCGTACGTATAAAAGTCCGGCAGATTTCACCTACCGTTCTTCCTTTTCATCGCGCTCTCGTTTGACTTTGGAGCATAAATGGTCGGAGAAAGCAAATTCAAGTTTAACCGCTTTTTACCGGGATAATGCTTTAGGTCAAAATCCTTCGTATTCGATTTCGTGGTCATCACCATCCTTGACTGCTTCTGGACAAATCAATCAGAATAGCTTTAAGAGTTTTGGTTTGATGGGACAACATACCCAAAATTTTGAATTTCTGAATTCAAAATTAGTGGCCGGATTTTTGTTAGATCGTTCTCCGAATGACTACTGGGCTTATCGAATTAATTTAGCCGCATCGCTTCGTGCGGATAAAAAGTCGGTGGAGAAATTCACGATTTCGCAAGTCTTGCCATCGACTTTCCTAGGAAATTATTCGGCCGTGATATGGAATCAGGCTGCCTATGCACAATGGGATTTACAGCCTATGAACCATTTGCGTCTATCCTTAGGTGGTCGTTTCGATCAGATGTCGTTTGATTACACGAACTTTATTGATAATTCAACAGGATCGAAAAGCTACGCACAATTTTCTCCGAAGTTGGGAATTACCTACGAGGCTAGTTCGAATGTGGGCTTTTATGGAAACTATTCGAAAGGATTTTCACCTCCAGCGCTTTCAGCTGTATTCCGTGCACGTCCAGCAGCACAAGCTGCAGCGACTGGCGAGAAATTTTATTTAAGCATTTATCCGGCGGTATTCTCAAATTATGAAGTAGGGGGCTGGGCTTCTTTGTTTTCGAATAAAGTGTATGTTGATTATACATTCTATCGTTTGGAGGGAAATAATGAGTTGTTGGGCATTCGCCAGCCAGATAACACGACGGATTATCAGTCGGCCGGAAAAACCTTACACGAAGGAATTGAATACCAAATCACGTACCGACCAACTGATGCATGGAACTTCCGGTTTGGTGGGACAAATGCCAAGCATACCTTTGTTGATTTTGTGTTAAGTACCAAAGCGAGTGATGTTTTGAAAAATGTCAATGGCAAGGAGATGCCTCAAGCGCCTAATTTCATCGCAAACTCAGAAGTAACCTACAAATACAAAGGAGCTCGCATCGCAGTAGAATGGCAAAAAATAGGCCCATGGTTCGAGAATCAGGTAAATACAAAAACCTATGAAGGCATTTCTGTATTCAATGTTCGTCTTGGATATAATTACAAAGCGTATCAATTCTTCACGAACATCTTGAACGTAGGCGATGCGCTGTATGCAACGACGGCGACGCGTGGAAATAACGCAACAGATAAAGCTACCTACACGCCAGCTGCGCCTCGTACCGTGGTAGCAGGTGTTCAAATTGATGTATTCCAACTATTCAAAAAATGAAAAAACTAATTCTTTTGCTCGTTTTCATTGCGCAAGTTTCTTTCGCGCAAACGGTGTCTAACCCAGCTAATCAGGCGTTAGACCCCTCTTTTGCATTGAAATCAAACGGCGATGTCGTATTATCTTGGGTAGAGAAATCCGCCAATGGAGTTTTGTTTTTCAGAACAGTCAATCAGGGGCCTGCTGAGCAGGTCCCTATTGATAAAAAAGCGTCAACGCATGCCGAGGGAATGCCTAAGTTGGCCTATAAAGCTGACGGATCATGTATCCTTTTGTATGAAATGAACCGACCTACAGCAGCCTCTCGTTTTAACGGTGATTTGTTGTATGCCATGGAAGTCAATGGGCTTTGGCAAAAGCCTCAATACATTCACAAGGATACAGCGGCAGGTTTGAGTCATTCATTTGGTAAGATTATTTCCCTGCCTAATGGTGAGGTTGGGGCTTATTGGTTGGATGTCAAAGTAGGTCCGAAAGGTCGGACCTTAGTGACTGCTTCAACAAGTCCTGGGAGTGGGTTTGGAGAAATGAAAATTCTCGATAAGCAGACCTGTGAATGTTGTCGCATCGATGCCTTAGCTGACTCGAAAGGGAATGTAGATGTGATTTACCGTGATTTGAATGATAAAGGGGAACGCGATATGGGCTATATTCATTCGAGCGATTTTGGCAATAGCTATTCCGAATCAGTCCCACTGTACGAAGATCATTGGAAGGTAAACGCCTGCCCACATGCAGGGCCATCGTTAGCGCGAGGTTCAAAAGGCTTGGAAGCTGCCTGGTATACGGGTGCGGAAGGTTCATCAGGAATCAAATGGGCTTACCAAGGGTCTAAAAAAATGATACTCCATTTACCTGGCGATAAAATGCGTATGCCTCAGTTGGCCTCAAATCCGAAAGGAGAGACGGCCTTAGTCTATGCCGAAATTAAACAGGAGGGCGAGCGCTATTTCAAGCAAATCGGATTCGTATTAAAAGATGCAAAAGGGAAATTAACAAAATCTTATGTGTCAGATCCTGCTTATGATTGTTCTTATCCTGCGATCATTTGGAGGGGAAATTCATGGGTGATAGCCTATGAGTCGGTGAAAGATGCCCAACAATTAATTCAGGTGGTTGTGAAATAAGCATGAGTAAAATTTGTTTTTTATTGGCTTATAAAGCAAATTGAAATTATGCAGCAAACATTTGATTTAAGCGGAAAGGTCGCTTTGGTGACAGGGTGTAAGAAAGGAATCGGCATGGCGATGGCCATCGGTTTGGCGGAGGCGGGTGCTGATATCATAGGCGTTTCGGCTTCTTTGGAATTACATGGATCTGAAATCGAAAAAGCAGTAACAGCTTTGGGTAGGAAATTTAAAGCCTATCAGGCGGATTTCTCCGACCGAGAATCCCTGTATGATTTTATCAAAGCAGTGTTACATGATTTTCCTCGAATTGATATTTTGGTCAATAATGCAGGAACCATTTTACGTGATCCTGCTGCGGAACATTCCGATGAATATTGGGATGAGGTGATGGAAGTCAACCTTTCTTCCCAGTTTATTTTAAGTCGGGAAATAGGTCGTACCATGATCGCTCAGGGTGCTGGAAAAATTATTTTCACCGCATCATTATTAAGTTTTCAAGGAGGTATCAATGTGCCCGGCTACGCGGCGAGCAAAGGTGGAATTGCTCGTTTGACCATGGCTTTGGCCAATGAATGGGCGAGCAAAGGAATTAATGTCAATGCTATCGCACCGGGGTATATATCCACAGATAATACAACAGCATTACGGGAAGATAAGGAGCGGAGTGCCTCGATTTTAGGCCGGATCCCAGCGGGTCGCTGGGGGGAACCTGCCGACTTCAAAGGCCCAATTGTTTTCTTGGCCTCTGAAGCATCTAATTATGTGCATGGAACGATTCTGACGGTAGATGGGGGTTGGATGGGAAGGTAGTTAAGAGCTAAGAGTTAAGAATTAAGAGTTAAGAACTATGAGTTGAGAACTAAGAGTTAAGAATTAATAATTAATAATAAAATATTTGACTAGCGACTAATGACTAATGACTAGTGACTAACGAATAGTGACTTACGACTAGTGACTAGCGACTTTAACCTAAACCTATGAAAAAATCAATCCTATTGGCACTCCTGTTGCCATTATCGGTTTTTGCACAAAAAATCGATGTGAATAAACAATTCAAATTAGCCGAACAACAATATAAATTAATGTTGGCCGCACAGCCTGATACCTCCGTTACGGTACATTCAGCAAATCCGGATGGAACGTATCGAAACATGCCATCCAAATGGTGGTGTTCGGGATTTTTTCCGGGTGGTTTATGGCAATTGTATGAACGCTCGCATGATGCCCCATGGGAGAATGCGGCACGTTTATGGACGGCAGCTGTGAAGAAAGAACAATTCAATACGGGAACACATGATTTAGGATTCATGATGTTTGATTCGTTTGGGAATGGCTTGCGCTTAACCAATGACCCAGAATATAAGAAGGTCTTGATCCAATCTGCGAAGTCTTTGGCAACGCGTTTTGATCCGAATATCGGGTTGATTAAATCTTGGAATAGCTTCAAAGGAGGTTACAAGTATCCGGTAATCATCGATAATATGATGAATTTGGATCTGTTATTTTGGGCTTCTAAAGAGACAGGGGATCCATCTTTTAAGCAAATTGCGCTTACGCATGCTGACAATACGATGAAGCATCATTTCCGTCCGGATAATTCGAGTTATCATGTGATTTTATATGACGTGGATGGAAAGGTATTGGCCAAAAAACAACATCAAGGTTATCAGGATGAATCTTGTTGGACGCGTGGGCATGCCTGGGCGATGTACGGTTATGTGGAAATGTACCGCAATACGAAGGATAAAAAGTACTTAGATTTTGCGCAGAAAATTTCTGACTACTATTTAAATCATCCGAATTTACCTGCGGATAAAATCCCGTATTGGGATTTTTATGCACCTAATATTCCCAACGAGGAACGTGATGCATCTGCAGGAGCTATTGCAGCCTCTGCATTATTGGAACTGAGTACATATTCCGGTGAAAAAGGGAAGCGCTATTATGCAGATGCTGTGAAGATGTTGGAGTCATTATCCAGTCCTGCCTATCGTGCAGCTTTGGGTGAAAATAACAACTTCTTGATTAAACATTGTGTAGGAGCTAAATCCTTGAATTCAGAGATCGATGTACCCTTGATTTATGCGGATTACTACTATTTGGAGGGCTTATTGCGCTACGAGCGTTATAATAAATTATAGGCTATCCCGTTAAGCTTTGGCAAACCTTTAAGGTTTGCCAAAGCTAAGCAAAAGGTTTGCCTAAGCTATCCAAAATGTGTACCTTTGTGGCTTCATTTTTTATCAAGCCCCATGTCAGTAAAAAAAATCCAATCAGCCTTAATTTCGGTTTATTACAAAGACGGTTTAGCACCGATTATTCAGGAACTTCATAAAAACGGAGTGACGCTTTATTCAACAGGAGGGACTCAGTCTTTCATTGAAGAATTAGGTGTTCCGGTGATTGCTGTGGAGGACTTAACGGGATATCCTTCCATCTTTGGAGGGCGTGTAAAGACCTTACATCCGAAGATTTTTGGCGGAATTTTACATCGTCGTGATTTGAAAGAAGATGTAGAAGTTGCCAAGCAATATGAAATTCCTGCTTTGGATTTAGTGATGGTGGATTTGTATCCGTTTGAAGAAACGGTTGCATCCGGTGCATCAGATGAGGATATTATCGAGAAGATTGACATTGGCGGGATCTCTTTGATCCGCGGTGGAGCGAAGAATTTTAACGATGTATTGATCGTTTCTTCGCGTGACCAATACGCAGAAGTTTCTGCGATATTTGCGGCACATGGTTCTGCTTCAACGACGTTAGCAGAGCGTAGAAGTTTTGCTCAAAAAGCCTTTGCGGTTTCTTCGCACTATGATGGCGCGATTCAGCGTTATTTCGCCGGTGAGGCAGCTGATTTGGCGAATTATACAAGCTTGCCTGCGAATGGCTTGCGTTATGGAGAGAATCCTCACCAACAAGGAACATTCTACGGAGATTTATCGGCCTTGTTTGATAAGTTACATGGCAAGGAGTTGTCTTACAATAACTTAGTAGACGTCGATGCGTGTATTACGTTGTTGGACGAATTTGAAGAAACAGCTTTCGTAATCATCAAGCACATGAATGCATGTGGGGTGGCTACAGGCAAATCAGTTAAGGAAGCATATGATAAGGCATTGTCTTGTGATCCTGTTTCGGCATTTGGTGGCGTGTTAGCTACGAATAACGAGGTGGATAAGGCCGCAGCGGAATCAATTAATCCTTTATTCTGTGAAATCTTAATTGCGCCTTCGTTCACGGAGGAGGCATTGGAGGTGTTGAAAACGAAAAAGAATCGCATTTTGTTGAAGCGTAATGCGGTTGAGTTTCCAAAGAAAATGTTCAAGACTTTATTGAACGGTGTGTTGGAGCAAGATAAGGATCTAGTGATGGAAGGCGTTGCCGATTTCAAAACGGTGACGAAGCGCGTTCCTACGGATGAGCAGCAGCGTGCTTTGGCATTTGCTTTGAAGATTTGTAAGCATACGAAATCAAATACGATTGTGTTAGCGCATGATGGTCAGTTGTTGGCTTCCGGGGTTGGTCAAACATCTCGCGTAGATGCCTTGAAGCAGGCCATCGAAAAAGCGAAGGAATTTGGTTTTGATTTGAACGGTGCTGTTATGGCGTCCGATGCCTTCTTCCCATTCCCTGATTGTGTGGAAATTGCGGGCAATGCTGGCATTGTGGCTGTAACACAACCTGGAGGTTCGATCAAAGATCAGGATTCAATTGCGTATTGCGATGCAAATGATATCGCGATGGTGATGACGGGAATTCGCCACTTTAAGCATTAGGATTATTCGGTAAAAAATTATATTTTTAAGGTTAAGATTCAACAATTAAAAAACGAGTAAAGCAATGCACTCGTTCAACTCATTTAAATTACATTATGTCAGAAGCACAAGATACATCAGCTCAAGATCGGGCAAATTATGGTGCAGATAATATTCAAGTATTAGAGGGTTTAGAGGCGGTTCGTAAGCGTCCTTCCATGTACATCGGTGATACAGGCTTTAAGGGTCTTCATCACTTGATTTGGGAGGTTGTCGATAACTCAATCGATGAGGCGTTGGCAGGTCATTGCGACATGATCAAAGTGACGATTAATACAGATAATTCCATTTTAGTTGAAGATAACGGTCGGGGTATTCCTACGGGCATGCACACGAAAGAGAAGCGTTCTGCTTTGGAAGTTGTTATGACCGTTCTTCACGCTGGTGGTAAGTTTGACAAGGATACCTACAAAGTTTCTGGGGGTCTTCACGGGGTGGGGGTTTCTTGTGTGAATGCCTTGTCGACGGATTTGAAAGTAACGGTTTACAGCCGTGATGGTAAAATTTACCAACAAGAATACAAGATTGGTGTTCCGCAGTATCCTGTTAAGGAGGTAGGAACAACGGATCGCACAGGTACATCGGTCTTGTTTAAGCCCGATGAGACAATCTTTACGGTTACGGAATATAAATACGAAACGGTAGCAGGTCGTTTGCGTGAATTATCTTTCTTGAATGCGGGAATTCGTATTCAGTTGACAGATATGCGTGAATTGGATGAAGCAGGTGTTGCGAAAACGGAAGAGTTCTTCTCTGAAGGAGGTCTTCGTGAATTCGTCATGTTCTTGGATTCTACGCGTGAGCCATTGTTGTCCGAGCCTATCTACATGGAAGGCGATAAAAACGGAGTTCCTGTTCAAGTTGCGATGGTTTACAATACCTCGTATACAGAAAACGTTGTTTCGTATGTGAATAACATTAACACGATTGAAGGTGGAACTCACGTCGCGGGTTTTCGTGGTGCGTTGACGCGTACCTTGAAAAACTATGCGGATAAATCGGGTGCCTTAGAGAAATTGAAAATTGATATCGCGGGGGATGACTTCCGTGAGGGTTTGACAGCCGTTATTTCGGTGAAGGTAGCAGAACCTCAATTCGAGGGACAAACGAAAACCAAATTAGGTAATGGTGAGGTTTCCGGTGCGGTTTCGGCAGCGATGTCGGATATGTTGGAGTCTTGGTTAGAGGAGCATCCAAAGGAAGCGCGTCAAATTGTTGCCAAAGTAATCTTAGCTGCACAGGCACGTCATGCCGCTCGTAAGGCGCGTGAAATGGTTCAACGTAAAACGATTTTGGGATCTAATTCATTGCCTGGAAAATTAGCCGATTGCTCGGATTCGGATCCAGAAACTTGTGAGATCTACTTAGTCGAAGGGGACTCTGCAGGTGGAACGGCTAAGCAAGGCCGTAACCGGGCATTCCAAGCGATTTTACCCTTACGTGGTAAAATTTTGAACGTAGAAAAAGCGCAAGAATATCGTATCTACGAAAACGAAGAGATTAAAAACATGATTACGGCATTGGGCGTATCCTTTGGAAAAGATGGAGACGAGCGTGCCTTGAACATGGATAAATTGCGATACCACAAGGTAATCATCATGACTGATGCGGACGTTGACGGTAGTCACATTCGTACCTTGATTTTAACATTCTTCTTCCGTTACATGCGTGAGTTGGTCGACCGTGGTTGTATTTACATCGCACAGCCGCCATTGTATCAAGTGAAGAAAGGCCAACAAGTTCGCTATGTGTGGACGGAAGACCAACGTACCTTGGCAATTCAAGAGTTAGCTGGTGGAGGAAAAGAAGAAAGTGTAGGCGTACAGCGTTATAAGGGTCTTGGAGAGATGAACGCGGAGCAATTGTGGGAAACGACCATGAATCCAGAATCTCGTACATTGAAGCAGGTAACGGTTGATTCGGCGATTGAAGCAGATTTATTGTTCTCGATGTTGATGGGTGACGAGGTTGCACCACGTCGTGATTTCATCGAGAAGAATGCGAAATACGCGAAGGTAGACGTTTAGTTCGATGGGGGTTGATTTTAAAGCCTTTCATTTGCGTGGGATACACGCAAGTACTGCGGAGGAAAAGCAGCAGATCAATCAAGAATTGAAAGATCTTTATGATTCCTTAACAGACGAAGAAAAACGAATATTTAATTTGGAGCTTCAGAAATTCTTGGCCACTGAAATGGGGCGATTGGGTTCTGATTACGAAGCAATTAAAAACCAAATTCCAGAAGCCTAAACATGAGTGATTCAAAATTAGATCAAATTATTCACGACACGGAAGATTCCTCTCAGGGGAATCTTTTGTCGTTCCTACAGCCAAAGAATTGGAAGATCAATTTGATGGCACCTCGCGAGGCAAATCGCAAGGTGGAGAAATCTATGCAAAAGGCACAGGATACTATCAATAAAGCGCGTTTTATTTCGCGTGATTTATCTTGGTTGAAGTTTGATGAACGCGTTTTGGATCAAGCGCGTGATGCAGAAAAGAGTCTATTTGATCGCTTGAAATTTTTAGCCATCACGGCTTCGAACCTTGATGAGTTTTTTACGATTCGAATTGGTTCTTTATACAATTACATTGATTTCGGAAAGGAGCGTACCGATTATTCAGGTTTGCGCGAGGTACCTTTTAAGCAAACCTTAATTTCCTCGGCACAAGAATTTAGTCAAGAAAAACACCGCTTATTTGTTGAAGAGATTTTACCATTATTCCCCGAAAATGGGTTAATGCTGGCAAATTTAGATGATTTATCCTCGGAAGAATTAGCTGATGCGGAGGCGTATTTTCATCGGACGATTTACCCGATGTTGACTCCCATGGTCTTTGATCATACGCATACATTTCCAAGTTTATTGGCTAAAACCTTGATTTTTGGGGTGGTTACCGTCGGTTTTGCCGACAAGAAAAATGCCAAAGGGAAGTACGAAAAAGACCGCAAGATTTCGTTCGTTCAGATACCTTTGAACTTGACGCGTTTGTATGTGATTGAACGTGATGATAAGGTTTTGTTCCTGCCTATTGAGCAGATTATTCAACATTACCTGCAAGTATTATATCGCAACGTAGAAATTGAATCGACAACCTTGTTCCGAATCACTCGAAATGGGGATTTTGACGTGGTTGAACATGAGGATACGGAAACGGATTTCGTTGATGAGATCAAGAAGAAAATTAAAGACCGTCGTTTAGGACGCGTGACACGTGTGGAGGTGGAAGAGAATCATTCCGACTTCCTTTTAAGTGAAATGTTAAAGCGCTGGACACTTGAGAAATCAGATATCTTTATCAAGAAATCCATTTTGGATTTTACCGCATTTTGGCAAATTTTAAAACATCCTGATTTTAAAACCAAATTAGTCCCTAATCCTGCTGTCGTCCCGCCTTTAGGACTTAAGTCGGTGAAAATTAGTGATATTTTTGAAACGATGAAGCGTGGAGATATCCTTTTGCATCATCCTTACAATAATTTTGAGCCGGTAATTCAATTGTTGGAACAAGCTGCCGAAGATTCGCAAGTTTTAGCCATCAAAATTACCCTATACCGTATCTCAAAAAATTCACGTATTGCAAGCGCCTTGCTTCGTGCCGCGGAAAACGGCAAACACGTTTCCGTATTATTCGAGGTAAAAGCACGTTTTGATGAGGAGAATAATATTCGCGAGGCGACACGTTTACAGAAAGCAGGTTGTTTTGTGATTTATGGAATTCCGGGTTTAAAAACGCATACCAAATTACTTCAAGTTATTCGTAATGAAGGTTCCCATGTGATGAGTTATGCGCATTTATCTTCAGGTAACTACAATGAGGACACGGCAAAACTTTACACGGATTTAGGTCTATTGACTACGGATTCGCGTATTACGCAAGATATTTCCGAGTTTTTCAATGTAATTACGGGGCATTCTATGCCAACGCATTATGAGCATTTGATAACGGCTCCGCGTGATATGCGGAACCGATTGATCGAGATGATTGATGAGGAAGTCGAAAATCATCAAAAAGGAATTCCTGCAGGAATTTGTTGGAAAATTAATTCCTTGCAAGATTTAGATACCATGGAGGCTTTGTATAAAGCCTCAAAAGCTGGCGTTCCTGTCTTGTTAATAATTCGGGGTATCTGTTGTATACGGCCCCAACGACCTGGCTTGTCGGAAAACATTTATATTAAATCAATTGTAGGGAATTACCTCGAGCATACGCGTTTGTATTATTTCCATCGCGGGGGAGAACCGAAAGTTTATGGTGGATCTGCGGATGTAATGGTTCGAAGTTTTGACCGTCGAATCGAGTCCTTGTTTGAAATGGTAAATCCAAGAGCTAAAAACATGGCTATCACCATTTTAGATTGGAACTTACGTGATACCGTTAACTCTTACGAAATGCAAGAGGATGGAAATTATTGGAAAGTAGAAAGTAGTGAGCCTTTTAATATTCATCAAGCATTTTATCAAATTACTGAGGAAGATTTAATAGAACAACTTACCTTTGAAAAATATACCGTCAATTTGACGCAAACAGAAAATTAATTACACCAACAACAAACGAATGGAAAGATTTACAGGCTTACTGGGGATTGTCTTGATATTAGGCGTTTCTTTTTTAATGTCAAACAACCGCAAGGCAATTAATTACCGTACCGTAGGGGTAGGCTTATTATTGCAGGTAGGATTAGCCGTTTTTATTCTAAAGACGGAAGTAGGTCAGGCCACTTTCCAATGGTTAGGTGATTCGATTAATACGTTGTTGGGGCAGGCAGATAAAGGTGCCCAATTTGTCTTTGGTTCTTTGGTTGATCGTAAATTAATGTCACAAGCATTCGGTGCGGGAAATGATTATATCTTCTTTTTTAAAGTTGTCCCTACGATCATTTTTGTGGCGGTTTTAGTGAATATGTTTTATCACTTGGGTGTGCTTCAACGTGTTGTTTCGACGATGGGGAAAGGTGTACACTGGTTGATGGGTGTGAGTGGGGCGGAGGCATTATCCAACGTGGCATCGACATTTGTTGGCCAAGTAGAGGCTCAAATCATGATTAAGCCTTATTTGAAAAACATGACCAATTCAGAATTGATGGCATCCATGACAGGATCGTTCGCATGTATTGCGGGTGGGGTTATGGCAGTATATATTTCGTTAGGTGTACCGGCTGCCTATTTATTAGCGGCCAGCTTAATGGCCGCTCCAGGTGCTTTGGTTATTTCTAAAATCATGTTCCCCGAGACTGAGAAGTCGGAGACACAAGGAATGGTCAAGATGGATATAATTAAAACACATGCGAATTTAGTGGATGCGATTGCAGCAGGTGCAAGTGAAGGATTGAAAGTAGGGATGAACGTGATTGCCATGTTGATCGGTTTTATTGCCTTAATTGCTTTAGTGGATTTAGGGCTCGGACATATAGGTGCTTGGATTAATATGCCTACGCTATCCATGAACTTGATTTTAGGAAAGGTATTCTCTGTATTTGCGTTCGCTATGGGCGTTCCTGCCCAAGATGTGGAAGTAGCAGGTGCCTTGATGGGCAAGAAAATGGTTGTGAATGAGTTTGTTGCCTATTTGGACATGGTTCATTTGAAAGCAACTTTGGATCCCAAAACCATTGCGATTACTAGTTTTGCTTTGTGTGGATTTGCAAATTTTTCTTCGGTTGCCATTCAAATTGGGGGTATCGGAGAATTAGCGCCATCTCGCCGTTCTGATTTGGCTAAATTAGGCTTTAAAGCTTTAATTGCAGGAACTTTAGCTTCTTATTTATCCGCAACATTAGCAGGTTTATTATTGTAATATGCGCATTGATCCCGAAACCGTCGAGCGAATAAAGCAAACGGCTGCCGTGGCAGACGTGATTGGGGATTATGTTACAGTTAAGAAAAAGGGGGCGAATTATTGGGCTTGCTGCCCATTTCACGGCGAGAAGACGCCTTCGTTTTCTATTTCGCCTAGCAAAGGAATTTATAAATGTTTTGGTTGTGGTAAGGCGGGGGATTCTGTCCGTTTTATTATGGACATTGAGGGACTCGGTTACGGCGAGGCCTTACGTCATTTAGCCAAAAAATACGGCATCGATATTCAGGAAGAGGAGATGACGGACGACCAACTCCTACGTCAAAATGAGCGGGAGAGTTTGTTGATCATCTTGGAATATGCCAAAGAATTTTTCAAGAAACAATTAATCGACTCCGACGAGGGTAAATCGATCGCATTGCCATATTTCAAGGAGCGTGGATTTTCTGACGCAACGATTCAAGCCTTTGATTTGGGTTATAGTCCTGAGGGCTGGGATGTTTTTCTAAAAACCGCCTTAAAACAGGGTTTCAGTCAAGAAATCATCGAGAAAGCGGGTTTGGTTACGAATAAAAACGACGAAGGAAAAGTCTATGACCGTTTCCGGAATCGCGTGATTTTCCCTATTCATAGCGTTGCGGGTAAAGTCATCGCTTTTGGTGCGCGTATTCTGAAATCAGATGCGAAGAATCAGGCCAAATACCTCAACTCCCCCGAAACCGTTGTTTATCATAAGTCGGCGACGCTTTACGGCATCGCTCAGGCAAAAAATGAAATCCGTCAAAAAGATGTCTGCTACCTCGTAGAAGGATATACCGATGTGATTTCCTTGCATCAGGCGGGGATTAAAAATGTCGTTGCTTCTTCCGGTACTTCCTTGACCATCGAACAGATTAAGTTGATTGGCCGATTCACCAATCACGTCACCGTCCTGTATGATGGTGATTCTGCCGGAATTAAGGCAGCACTTCGTGGAATGGATCTGATTCTAGAAGAAGGTTTACAAGTGAATTTAGTGGTTTTCCCCGAGGGCCAGGATCCAGATTCGTTTGTTCGCTCCATTGGCAGTGAAGCGTTTATCGAATACATTCAGAAGGAAGCGCGGGATGTGATCTCATTCCAGGCGAATCTTTTCATGAAGGAAGCGGGAGATGATCCCTTCAAAAAATCGGAGTTGATTAAGGAAATGGTTCAAAGTATCTCGAAGATACCTGATGCCATTCAGCGTAGTTTGTTTATCCAAAAGACATCACAGCTGATGCGTTTGGAGGAGGATGTGCTGTTAGCTGAGATGAATAAGTTGCATTTGAAGAAAGTGCAGCAAAAATCGATGCCTACTTTGTCGCCTCAAAACGAAGCGGAGTTGCAGGCTTTATTTGAGCCAGGTCCCGAGCTAGATGCACCGGTTGAGGTTCAAAATTTGGCCTATTATCAAGAGCTGGAATGCATGCGTTTGCTGGTCAATTATGGCCATCTCGAAATAAGTCCTGAAAAAGCTCCTGGGGTAAGTTTATTGCAATATTTATTACACGAGTTGGAAGAGGTGCATTTCCAAACTCCTTTATTCAAAGGGATCATGGATACTTGCCGGTCGGAATTCGCCCGTGGTGTTATTCCTGAGCCATCTTATTACTTGCATCATCCGGAAGAAGAAGTGCAGCGTTTTGCGATTGATGCTTCCTCGGACAAACATATTTTATCGACTGTTTGGCGGGACCGACATGAGATTAAAGTCAAGAAGGATGAGGAGCTATTGGAAGACTTTGCCTACAAAAATATCTTGCGTCTGCGGAAGGTCTACAATGATCAGCACATCAAAGATGTGATGGAGCGCATGGATCAATACGTGGGTGATCCGAACGAAATGAACGATTTGTTGCTTGAATTCATTCAATTGAAGGAAATTCAGAAAAATATTTCCCAAGAATTAGGTACTGTTATCGAAAAATAACGTATTTTCGGCACGTAATAATGAAAAGAATCCTCTCCATAATGCTATTGTTTGTTCTCCTGTATCAGGCAGGTGGATTTGCATTGCGTTTTATTGCGCAGGATTCGGATACCATTGAAGCTGGGGAAACCATTGTTGTTGAAATGCCGATTTCGCTGCCCTATCAAACGGACTGGGACGCTCCACAAGCTGTTTCTGGGGAAATTCAACAAGGAGATAATTTTTACCAAATGAAGGACCAGCAGGTCATCGATGGTAAATTGGTAACTACCTTGGTTGCGGATCAAAATGCACGTGATCGTTTCTTTGATTTGGCCGCTCAGGTGAATGAACACATGTCGGACCAACCAGAAAAGTCCCCTGCCAAATCCAAATTAATTAATACCCTTGTAAAAGAATATTGTGCGCATGCGTCTGCATGGGTGCTTTATGTGATGGAATGGCCTGCTCGTTCGGTAGAGCCATCTCACCCCGTTTTATCTACAACAGCAATCGCTGCTGATTTCTTTTCGCCTCCGAGGCAAGCTTAAATTTTCTTGATACTCGATTTATTACCCTGGGCATAACTGTCCTAGGGAAACTTACACGTATTTAAAAATTTAAGTTAAATGAAAAAAATTATATTATCACTTCTATTCGTAGGAGTAATCTCTTCTGTTGTTTTAGGTCAAGGTTGTGTGGCAGTTCGTCACATGAGTTGTTCGGTAGGAACTGGTGCTAATTCGAATTCGATGATGCATCCAGGTCAATGGCAAGTATCCATGGGCTTTCGTAGCCTACATTCGTATAAACATTTTGTAGGTGCTGCCTATCAACCACAGCGTGAGGCTGCGGGAACGAATGTGATTAACGACCAACAAGCATTTGATTTTGGTGTGACTTATTCCGTTACTGATCGTTTTTCAGTAGCCTTGAATTTGCCATTGTCTTTCAATGATCGTTCTTCTATGTATGAGCATTATGGAAACGCTGTTTTGGGAAATCCCCAACAAAAGCGTTTTGATACGAAGGCGAACGGCATTGGTGATGCGCGCATTACAGCATCTTACTGGTTGTTGGATCCCATTAAATACATGAAGGGGAATTTCTCTTTAGGATTAGGGATAAAATTGCCAACGGGTGATTGGGATGTGAAAGATCAATTTCACCGCCGGAAATCGGATGGTACAGATTATACAATCACGAAGGCTGTGGATCAGTCGATTCAGTTGGGCGACGGTGGTGTTGGAATCAATTTAGAGATTCAGGGATACCAACAACTTTTCTCCCGTACGTCATTGTACTACAATGGATTCTACATGTCGAATCCCCAAAATGTGAATTCGGCTTCAAACGTAGCGCCTGATAAAACGGTAACGGATGAGATGGTTCACTATATGTCGGTGGCTGATCAGTATGCAGGTCGTTTGGGTTTAAACTATATTGTTTCAGCTAAAGCAGGTATTGGAGCATCTTTAGGAGCACGTATTGAAGGAGTTCCAGCTTATGATTTAATCGGTGGTAGCGAAGGTTTCCGTCGTCCGGGATTTATCTTTTCGGTGGAGCCGGGTTTGAGTTATTCGACTGCTAAAAACACTTTATTTGTTTCCGTTCCGGTGGCGACCCAACGGAATAGGATCAAAAGTGCGAACGATTGGGTAACGGGTAAGCACGGCGATGCAGCATTTGCGGATTACTTTATTTCGGCGACGTTAACCCATCGTTTTTAATAAAAAACTGATTTACATCTTTTTTCAATTATCAGGATTTTATAAAATTTACTAATAAGCAATTTTTTATGGTAACAATCAGTAAAAATAGACTCCACGCGCTCGTTACAGCGGCATGGATGAATCGCGCGATGATTGCGATTGTATATATATGGTTCGGTTCGCTGAAGATTTTCGGTGTGTCCCCGGCAGAGGGTCTAGTAACCCAGTTGTTTGAACTTACGTTATCGCCATTCATGAGCATCCAACAGTTTTTGATTTTGTTGGGTCTAGTGGAATGTATGATTGGTTTGTTGTGGCTATTCCCTCGAATCACAAAAATTGCTTTTTGGATCATGGTGGGGCATTTATTCACAACTTTTTTGCCAATATTATTTCTGCCAAACGAAACTTGGCAATCGTTTATGAGTTTGACTCTAACCGGTCAATACATTATCAAGAATGTGGTATTGTTATCAGCGGCTTGGTTTATTTATGTTTTTTCGGAAAATTAGGGGGTGGGGGTAAACGCTGCCGGGGTTAACAACCCCGGCAGCGTTACGCTTTTTTCAATTTTATGCCCACAAAAAACCCCTTATCCGTTCGAATAAGGGGTTTTTATTTGTATTTCGAATAATTCGATTAAAGACTATAGGCCTAGAATCTTCTTATTAAGCTCTTCATCTGCTCCTGTTCCCGCGAAATCATCAAATACTTTTTCAGTCGCCTTGATGATATGACTCGAGATGAATGGTGCTCCTTCCGTCGCTCCTTGAACCGGATCTTTGATGCAGCATTCCCATTCTAACACCGCCCAGCCATCATAGCCGTATTGCGTTAATTTCGAGAAGATGCTCTTGAAATCCACTTGGCCATCTCCTAATGAACGGAAACGTCCCGCACGGTTAATCCATGATTGGTATCCACCATAAACACCTTGTTTGCCCGTTGGGTTAAACTCCGCATCTTTGACATGGAACATTTTGATTCGATCATGGTAGAAATCGATATATTGTTTGTAATCCAATGCCTGTAAAACAAAGTGCGATGGGTCATACAATAGGTTCGCACGCTTATGGCCTTTTACCTCATCCAAAAACATTTCAAATGTCACGCCATCATGTAAATCTTCACCGGGGTGAATTTCATAACATAAATCAACGCCACATTCATCGAAGGTATTCAAAATCGGCAACCAACGGCGTCCCAATTCCTTAAACCCTTGTTCCACCAATCCAGCAGGACGTTGTGGCCATGGATAAACTGTGTGCCACATCAAAGCTCCCGAGAAGGTTGCATGCGCGTTTAATCCTAAATTTTGGGATGCTTTTGCCGCATATTTCAATTGCTGAACAGCCCATTCGGTACGCGCTTTTGGATTTCCTTTCACAGAATCTGGTGCAAAACCGTCGAATCCTAAATCGTATGCCGGGTTAACAGCCACTAATTGTCCTTGTAAGTGGGTAGATAATTCCGTGATTTGTAAGCCTTTGGCAGCCAACATCCCCACGATTTCATCGCAATAGGTTTTTGACTCCGCCGCTTTTTGCAAATCGATGCAACGTGAATCCCAAGAAGGAATTTGCACACCTTTGTAGCCCAAAGATGCCACCCACGTTGTAATACTATCTAATGAATTGAAGGGAGCTTCATCCCCCATAAATTGTGCCAAAAATATTGCTGGCCCTTTGATCGTATTCATATTGTTAACGGTTTAGATTTTAACCCACTTTTGTGAACGTGTCGAATCCAAGATGCGCTCGCAAATCAATAGCTCGCGATATCCGTCGGCAAACGTAGGGTATTTTGGATTTTCAGGCTGCTTACCTGCCTCTACAGCCGCATAAACTTCCTTGAATAATTGCTTCGATGTATCCGAGAATCCTTCATTGTGACCTCCTGGGAATGTCATTAAGGCGGATGCTTCTGGATATGCCAAAGATGGATCGCGCATCAACACTTGATTCGCTTGATCGCGGTTACCAATCCAAATTTCGTTGGGTGATTCCGAGTTGAACGCAAATGTCTTGTTTGAACCCGATATTTCTAATTTCAATTGGTTCTTACGACCTGCTGAAACTTGTGATACCGTCACACAACCACGGTTTCCATTGTCGAAACGCAATAATACATTGGCATGATCTTCCGTATTAATATGCACATCCGCATAATCTTCGGGTTGTAACATTTTGCCTGAATAGGTTTCTACAGGCTTCAAAGGCTTTTTACGCACCTTATGAACTGTATTGAAATCGGCCATTACTTCCACCGTTTTCAATCCCGTGATGTATTCGATTACATCTAATAAGTGAGATCCAATATCAGCAATCGCACGCGAATCACCTGATTTATCGGGTTCTAAGCGCCAGTTATAATCTGTATTGTAGAACAACCAATCTTGTAAGTAGCTACCGATGATCGAATAGATTTCACCCAAATCGCCTTTTTCGCGCATGGTTTTCATTTGACGTACTAAAGGATAATAACGCAAGTTGAAGTGAACGGCGTTTACTAAACCTGTCTTCGCTGCCAATTCCACTAATTCCTCCGCTTCATGCAAATCTTTCGCTAAAGGCTTTTCACATACCACGTGCTTCCCTGCTAACAAGGCCGCTTTTGATTGTGAATAGTGTAAGAAGTTTGGCGTACAGATGTGTACACATTGGATATCTTCTTGTTTCAATAAGTCTTCGAAAGTATACCAACGGCCGATGCCCAATTGCTTTGCTTTCGCTTCAGCTAATTCAATCGTCACTTCACAAAGTGCTGCGACGTCGATGTTGGGTAAGCGACGAAGCGCTTCAATGTGTGCGGGTCCGATAAATCCGGTACCTACGATACCTACTTTAATTTTAGTCATGATCTATTAAATTTCGAATTTTGTCCATTTATTTTGGTTGTCTTTGGCCGAACGAACCACGTTCTCAATGAATGCCATGCCCATGATTCCTTCATCGATGCCCGGGAAATCATACATCGGATCCTGTGGCTTTCCTGCCCAGCGCGCGCGAACCGCAAAAGCGAAGTTGCGGTAGATGTTCGCGAACGTTTCTACATAACCTTCTGGGTGTCCAGCCGGTTGGCGTGAATGCGCGTTCGTCGCCGCAGATAAGTTACCCACCGCGGTACGAATCGTTCTTGCCCCTTCATCTCTCGTGCGAAATGTTAGCGTATTAGGCTCCATTTGATGCCAAGTAATACCGGCTTTGCTTCCATAGATACGGAAATTGAAGTCGTTTTCCTCCCCATTACATATTTGAGAGCAATGTAAAACCCCTTTGGCGCCATTGTTATAATGAAGCAAAATGTTGCCATCATCATCCAATAAACGCCCCTCGACGAATATGGTCAAGTCGGCGCAAAGTTCTGTAATGTGTAATCCGGTAATGTATTCGATTAAGTTCTCGCAGTGTGTTCCGATGTCGCCAATCGCTCCTGCAGCTCCGCAACGTTCCGGGTCTGTACGCCAAGCGGCTTGTTTTTGCCCCGTTGCTTCTACCAAATCGATCAACCAGCCTTGTGGATATTCCACGATAATCTTGCGAATTTCGCCTAATTGGCCAGAATCAACGAGGTGTTTCGCCTCCTTGACCATCGGATATGCGGTGTAATTATGTGTCAATGCGAAAATCAATCCTGATTTTTCGATGATTTTTTTCAATTCTTTGGCTTCCGCTAAATTCAATGTAGCTGGCTTATCGCAAACAACATGGAATCCATTTTCTAAGGCAAATTTTGCCGCAGGAAAATGCACGTGATTGGGCGTCACAATGGATACGAAATCCATGCGCTCACCTTCCGGCAATTCTTTTTCCTTCAAGATCATCTCTTCATAAGAACCATACACACGATTCTCTGGTAGATATAAGGCTTCGCCTGTTGCTTTGGATTTTTCGGGATTGGAGCTGAATGCCCCACAAACTAATTCAATTTCGCCGTCTAATTGTGCACCTCTGCGGTGAACGGCACCAATAAAGGCTTCGGTACTTCCACCGATCATGCCCATTCTTAATTTTCTTCCTCGCCGACTGGCTGCGGTCGTGGATGTTCCACCTTGGATCATATGTTGATAGATTTAGATTGTTACAAAAATAGGGCTTAATTTGATTAAATTACCCTTTGAAGGGCTCAGATTTTTGAAATATTTTCAAAATAAATCAGGTTTGTCGGTGGAATTCAAAAATCTTTTCGTTTTTTTGGTACGATTTTTCCAATGTTGAATTTAATTTTTTTAAGATTACCAATTCTCTAAACATTATAACTAAAACTAATCTATTATGAATCAAACTGTTAATGCCAATCGTTTATTCTTGGCGTCCTGTTTTGCACTCATCACCACTTCCATGGCTTTTGGAATTCGTGCAGGGGTTTTAACTCAATTAGGACAAGATTTCCAATTAGACAATGAACAATTAGGATATGTCAATCAAATGGCATTTTTAGGTTTTCCAATCGCCATGATCATCGGTGGACCTTTATACAATGTCTTAGGACCTAAGAAAATCATCTGGGTAGCATTCTTTACACACGTTATTGGTTTAGTGATGACCATTTTTGCTGGTGGTTTCTGGTCGCTTTTATTGTCAACATTCTTTGTTGGCTTTGGTAATGGAACGGTTGAAGCTGCTTGTAATCCCATGATTTCCGACATGTTCGAAGGAAAAGAAAAGACAAAAATGTTGAATCGTTTCCACATGTGGTTCCCAGGAGGTATCGTAATCGCAACACTTTTGTCTCAATATATGACGGGCGCAAACATGGGCTGGCAATTGCAAATCGCAGCTATTTTAGTTCCTGCGGTGATTTATGCGTATTTATTCTTTGGTCAAGCATTCCCAGCTGCGAAAGTAGAAGGCGGTGCTTCTACAGGGGAAAACTTCAAAGCAATGCTTTCTCCTTTGTATTTATTTATGTTGGCTTGTATGGCATTAACAGCCATTTCTGAATTCGGTCCTGAGCAATGGATTGGACCTATCATGGGCCAAGCAGGAGCAAGTCCGATGATTATTTTAGCCATCGTTACCGGATTAATGGCCGTAGGTCGTTATTTCGCAGGACCTATCGTTCACAAATTAGATGCGGGTGGTGTATTACTCGTATCAGCAATTTTGACTGCGATCGGTGTTTATTTAATGAGCTCAGCAACGGGTGATATGGTATATGTCTCAGCAATTATCTTTGCTTTAGGTGTGTGTTATTTCTGGCCAACCATGATTGGATATGTAGCTGAAAACATTCCTTTAACAGGTGCTTTTGGTCTCTCGATCATGGGTGGTATGGGGATGTTTGCTACGTCAATCTTCCAACCGATCATCGGGAAGTGGTTAGATGCCAATACGGCTGAAGCTTCTAAAACCTTAACAGGTGATGCAGTTGCTTTAGCGGCTGGACAAGCAACGATGGCACAAATGGTATTATTCCCTGCGATTTTGATCGTGGCTTTTGCGGGTTTATATTTCTTCGGAAAGAAAGCAAAACACGCTTAATCAAGCTTTTGATAATTTTGAAAAGGGAGCAGAAGCTCCCTTTTTTTTGTGCCTATTTCCAACTAGCTTTGGCAAACCTTCAAGGATTGCCAAAGCTTAGAGCGAGTGAGTATGCGTTATTTATGTTTGATATTTCTATTTGTTTCCTGTAAGCCTAATTACAATGTGGATCCTTCGCAAGTGGAGAAAGATTTACGCGCTCAGGAGCACGAGCATAGCGAAACCAAGATTTTAGGCGAAACCCGACTGGGGAATTTTGAAATTACACTCGCCAAAGAAACGCCTTTGCACCGCATTAATTTCGTTCGATTGGTTAAGATGGGTTATTTCACCGATCGCTATTTTTATCGCAATGTATATGAAATTGGCATGCAGGGTGGGGGAGAATTTGCGGATCGTTTGGCTTATTTAGTACCTGCCGAATATCCCGATCACCTAAAGCCGGAACGCGGAACCATTGCCATGGCTCGCTATGATGAAGGAAACCCTCAAAAGGCCTCTTCACCCACAGAATTTTTCATTGTAACCAATACGGAGCAGGCTGCCCGTTTTTATAAGCAATATGTCGTTTTCGGGAAGGTTACCAAAGGATTAGCTGTCATCGACTCGATGCAAAAACAACGTTCTTTCGACGAAAAACCAGTTATCCCGGTCAAATTTACGCTGTCTTTGTTGAAGGACTAAGCATGCTCCAGATGCCTGCAAAGGCCATAACCAATAAGCATCCCAACACATTCAGCCATAAAAAGGCCATCAGGTCGATATACCAAGCATAAATGACGAAGGCTTCCGCCACAATCGCCGACCAAAATACTTGATTTCCAGATGTCCGGGGTAAATAAAAGGCACATAAAAAGACACCCAAAATTGTTCCGTAAAACCAAGAACCAAGGATGTTGACGACTTCAATTAAACTGCCCATGTTGACGGCAAAATGCGCAACAATCAAGCATAAAATTCCCCAGCCTAAAGTGATTAATTTGGAAACCCACCAATAATGCTGGTTTGAGCCATCTGTATGCATAAAACGCTGATAGATATCGACCATACTCGTTGAGGTCAGTGATCCGAACGCTGATGCCATCGAACCCATAGAAGCCAATAAGATCATGGCGATAAGAAAGCCGACCACCCCAATCGGTAAATTATCCGTGATGAATCGTAAAAACACGTAATTCGTATCTTGTTCTTCGAAATCCGCATGCGACTTTTTGATTTCGCTCACGGCTTGACTGCGTAACTCCTTTTGCTTCCCTTGTAAATCCTGAATGGAGGTCTGCAATTGTTGGGTTTTGGCTGCATCATTCGATTTAATTGCCTGCACCAACGCTATTTCCTGCTGTTTTTTTACCTCAAAAACATGGCGATGTTCCGTATTTACTTCTTTGTAATTCGCTTGTTGGCTCCACAATCGCTCTGAATTCTTATTAAAAAAGATGGGTGCCTCCTGAAACTGATAAAAGATGTACACAAAAATCCCCACGAGCAGAATCAAAAATTGCATCGGAATTTTCAGAAATCCATTTAATAACAGACCTTTCTTACTCGCCGTAGCGGATTGCCCCGAAAGGTAACGGCCTACTTGACTTTGGTCTGTACCAAAATAAGAGAGTTGAAGGAAGAAGCCTCCGATGATTCCCGACCAAATATTATAGCGATTATTGATGTCAAATTTCCAGTCAATCAAATTAATCTTGCCCATTTTTCCTGCGATGAGCAATGATTCATGGACACCTATTTCTTCAGGCAATTGATGGATGATCAGCACCGCCGCTAGAAACATACCTGCTAATACAACAGACATTTGAAGCATTTGGGTATAAGAGATAGCTTTTGATCCGCCCAGCATGCAATAGGTCGTAACAAGTGTTGCCGTCAGCGCATTGGTCCAGGATAAATTCCATCCTAATAAGGTTGATAAAATGATGGAAGGTGCTGCGATAGTGACCCCTGTGGATAAGGCACGAGGAATCAGGAATAATAAACTCGTTAATATACGTGTCTTCGAATCAAATCGTTGTTCTAAAAATTGATAGGCCGTGTAAACTTTCAGTCGGTAATAATTCGGAATGAAAGTGACCGAAAGCACAATCATGGCTATAGGTAAACCCAAATAGAACTGCACAAAGCGCATCCCATCCGTGTAGGCCTGTCCTGGCGCTGATAAAAATGTGATCGCTGAGGCTTGTGTGGCCATGACCGAAAGTAAAACATGGTACCAGGGTAATTCACGGTCGGCCAACAAGAAACCCTGCAAACTCTGTTTTGATTGTTTACCCCGGTAAGTGCCATAGAGCACAATCCCGCCAATGGTTCCTAGTAATACTATCCAGTCGACTAATTCCATGATTTATTGATAAATGGAGCTAAAAATCAAGAAGAAAGTAATAATCCCGACAAGGAAGATACCGAGCGATATATACCAATTTGCCCATTTAGGGGCATGTTGTTGTGATTCAGTTTCCATGGCGGTGGTTTAGACCTTCGAAATTACATATATTTAACTGATTATTTTGATTATGCTATTGGAATAATACATTTTGCTTCTTACCTTTGCAGTCCAAATTACGCGGGTGTGGTGGAATTGGTAGACATACCAGACTTAGGATCTGGCGCCGCGAGGCATGGGGGTTCGAGTCCCTCCACCCGTACCAAGGCAAGCCCTCAACACCGATAGGTTTTTGAGGGCTTTTTTTAATTGA
>JACCDX011655271.1_pt1 | contig 54217 bp, 45 predicted proteins | sample 7449681 | NCBI WGS metagenome assembly JACCDX01 (sample SAMN15323450, study PRJNA562643) | freshwater metagenome | isolation source: river surface water | place: USA:Blue River Watershed | collected 2017-08-18
GAACGCTGCACCCAGCGGCGGCTTGATGCCCAGGCCGTAGCGGCCGCATTACGGCACGACACCGTCGAAGCCACCCACGCCACCACCACCGACATCCGTGAACGGTTCGGCCCCGAGGTGTCGGCACTTGTCGATGGCCTGTCCAAACTCGACGCCGTTGAATTCCGTAATCGCGAGGAGGCGCAGGCCGAGAACTTTCGCAAAATGTTGCTGGCCATGGCCCGTGATGTGCGGGTCATCCTGATCAAAATCGCCGATCGACTGCACAACATGCGCACCCTTCACGTGGTGACACCGGAGAAGCGCCGTCGTGTGGCCAAAGAAACCCTGGACATCTATGCCCCCATCGCCCACCGACTCGGTTTGAATGCGGTCTTCCGCGAGCTCGAGGACTTAAGCTTTGCCGGTCTCTTCCCGAGACGCTACGCGGTGCTCTCCAAAGCCTTGCTGGCCGCACGCGGTAACCGCCGCGAAGTGGTCGGACGTTTGCAAAACGCCATTGAATCCCAGTTGCCCAAGTTTGGCATTCACGCGACCATCGAAGGCCGTGAGAAGAGCCTCTGGTCGACCTACAACAAGATGATTGAGAAGAAACTCAGTCTTGCGGAGGTGCTCGATGTCTACGGTTTTCGAATTCTGGTCCACGATATTCCCCAGTGCTACCTGACCCTCGGTGCGCTGCATGCCTTGTACAAGCCCATGCCCGGAAAATTCAAGGATTACATCGCTCTGCCAAAATCCAACGGTTATCAGTCACTGCACACCACCGTGGTCGGCCCCTACGGAACCCCGGTGGAGTTTCAGATTCGTACAGAAGAGATGCACCACGTATCCGAGGCCGGCGTGGCCGCCCATTGGATGTACAAAGAGGATCTGGGCGCGCAGGTCTCGCCCCTGCAGGCGCGTGCCCATGAGTGGATGCAATCCCTGGTGCAGGTACAGTCCCAATCCCGTGACCCATCCGAGTTTCTCGATAGCGTCAAAATCGACCTTTTCCCTGACGTGGTCTACGTGTTCACCCCCAAGGGATCCATCAAGGAACTTCCGCGCGGTTCAACACCGGTGGACTTTGCCTACAACGTGCACACCGATATTGGCAACCGTTGCGTCTCGGCAGAAATCAATCATCAGCCGGTGGGACTCGATACCCCGCTGCGCAATGGCGATGTCATCCACGTGCACACGCGGCCCGACGCGAACCCCCATCCCTCGTGGCTCGCCTTCGTGCGGACGGCGAAAGCCCGTGCCGAAATTCGGCACCGACTCAAGACCACCACGCGTACCGAGGCCATTGAGTTCGGACAGCGGTTACTGGATCAGGCCCTCAAATCACTTGGAGTCCACGGCATCGACGATCCACAGCTCGATTGGCATCAGTTTCTGGCCGAGAATTCGGCCCAGGATAAAGACCGGCTCCTGGAAGACATTGGACTGGGCCTGACGCTGGCCAACGTGGCGGCACGTCGTCTGATTCCGCAGTCCTCCGGCTCTGCGATGCAGCGCCTGCCCGAACACGCCCGCCACGCACTGGCGATCTCGCAGAGCCATTTCACCAGCGGCACCGAGGCCATCACGATCGATGGCAGCGAAGGCTCGACGGTGCAGTATGCCGCCTGCTGCAGTCCCATCGGTGGGGATGCCGCCATTGGACTGATGCGCGGCGGCGCCGGCCTGGTCGTGCACCGGGCCACCTGCGGGCTGGGGCGGCGCCAACGCTCGAAAGATCCCGCACGTTGGGCCGATGTGATCTGGGCCGAGGAGTTAAAACGACTGTTTCAATGCCATCTGGTCATCGAAACCCAGGATCAGCGCGGCATTCTTGCCCGCGTGGCCTCGGCGATCTCGGGTGCCGACGCGAACATTGTCGGCGCCAATACCGCGCCGAAGGATCAGACACTGGCCATCATGCACCTGACCCTAGAGGTTCGGGAGCGCCAGCATCTGGCCAATGTTCTGCGTCGTATCCGGCGTGTTCCCGGCGTGATCAAAGCCAACCGGGTCACGCCCCAGCGCGTCGAGACCCTGCCCGATCTCTAGGTCCACGACGCCGGGATCAATCTCCGGCAATCATCATTTCATCGATGAGAATGGAGCCCACCGTTTTGGTGCCACGGCACAACGCATCGGCACCGATGGCGACAATGCCCTGGAACATATCCTTCATGTTCGAGGCAATCGTGATTTCTTCCACCGGATAAGCAATCTCACCGTTCTCGATCCAGTATCCAAAGGCCCCTCGGGAATAATCCCCCGTCACGTAGTTCACGCCCTGCCCCATTACCTCGGTCAACAGCAGGCCACGGCCCATCTTGCGCATCAACGCGACCAGATCATCACTGCGACGTGTCTCGGTACTGCGCATCACCAGATTGTGCGAGCCACCGGCATTGCCGGTCGTGGTCATGCCCAGCTTGCGCGCGCTGTAACAGGATAAGAAGTAGCCCTGCACCGTGCCATTGGCCACGACATCGCGTGCCCCCACGCGCACGCCCTCGTCGTCAAAGGGTGCACTGCCCATCGCTCCCGGAATCAGCGGATCCTCGGAAATCTGGATATGCCGAGGAAACACCGTGGTGCCGAGACTGTTGAGCAGAAAACTGGATTTGCGATACAAGGCCGAACCGCTGGTCGCCTGAACGAAGGCGCCCAGAATTCCACTGGCCAGCGGCGCTTCGAACAGAACCGGCACGCGTTGGGTGGGCACCTTGCGGGCATGCAATCGGGCCAGCGCACGGTGTGCGGCGTAACGCCCCACCGACTCCGGATCCGCCAAATGGGCAGGATCACGATCCGAGGTATACCAGTCGTCGCGTTGCATCGCCGATCCGGCTTGGGCAATCGGGGCCACCGATAGCCAGTGGCGTGAATATGGATAGCCGCCCACAAAACCCCGCGTGTTGGCCGCGTAGAACTGCCCATGATGCGCGGCCACCGATGCGCCTTCGGTGTTCTTGATGGCGGGACTCACCGCAAGCGCCGCCCGCTCTGCGTCCATGGCCAGCGCCACCGCGGACTCGGCCGACAGGGTCCACGGGAAATACAACGGTAATACCGGGTAGTCACGGGCAATCACCGACTCTTCCGGTAGGCCGGCACAGGGATCCTCTGCCGTGTAATGGGCGATATCAAAGGCCTTGGCCACCGCATCGCGCAAGGCCCGGTCGGAAAAGTCCGAGGTTGTGGCATGGCCACGCTTGAGCCCGCTGTACACCGTGACCGCCGCTCCCCGATCGCGCGTGCGCTCCAGGGTCTCGATGGCCTGCTTGCGCACCGTCACCGACAGGCCACTGCTCTCCGAGACCTCGCTCGCCGCATCGGTGGCACCGATGTCCTTGGCCATCTGCAGAATTTTTAACGATAAGTTACGCAGATCCTGCGGGTCATAAAACAGTGGGGAAGATGCGGATTGTTGGCTTTTTTTCATAGCGGCAATAATAGCGGCATGACAGCAAAAATCGGCCTCGTTTCCATCAGTGATCGTGCAAGCCAAGGGGTTTACCAGGACATGGGACTGCCCGGATTAAGAGAATGGCTGGGTGCCGCCCTCTCAAGTCCATGGGTGGCGGTGGAACGGCTGATCCCGGATGAATGCGACATGATCTCGCAGACCCTGATGGAACTCGTCGACCAGGAAGGCTGTGCCCTTGTATTCACCACCGGGGGCACCGGCCCCACCGAGCGCGATGTCACGCCAGAGGCCACATTGGCCATCGCCGATAAGGAGCTGCCCGGCTTTGGGGAGCAGATGCGTCAGGTCAGTCTGCACTATGTGCCCACCGCAATTCTGTCGCGCCAGGTCGGCGTGATTCGAAAGAAATCCATCATCGTGAATCTGCCCGGTCAACCAAAAGCCATCGCCGAAACCCTTGGCGGCGTTCGTGATGCCCAGGGCGATGTGGTGATTCCGGGTGTCTTCGCCGCCATTCCCTATGGACTAGAGCTGATCGGCGGGCCGAGTCTCTTTACCCACGACCATGTCTGCAAGGCCTTTCGTCCTAAGAAAAAGTAAGCGGATCGGAAGGGGTCGACCCCTTCCGATGTCCATGTGGTTGGCGGTGGTCGTGGTCGCCACGATCGCCCACCTGCCCGCGCTCGCACGCGATATTCCGGAACGCTGTAAAGAGTTTCTTGAATATGGACTGCCGGCCACGCAAGGTGCCCTGCTCTGTCGAACGGGATTTGCCCTTGCCCACGACGAGGCCAGAAAAGCGCCGATCTGGGTCGCGCAGCGGATGACGCCCGAACGTTTGGTGAATCGTGTCTCACGCCGCGATCGGTTCCTGCCCGACCCGGAACTGCCCAAGGGCCAGCGCGCCGAACTGGATGACTATCGCAATAGCGGCTACGACCGTGGCCATATGGCGCCCGCCGCCGATATGCGCTGGAGCGCCCAGGCGATGGAAGAGAGTTTCTACCTCTCCAATATGGCCCCACAGGTGGGGCCCGGCATGAATCGGGGCATTTGGAGCGATATCGAGGCCACGATCCGGAGATGGGTCACCACCCGCAGAGAATTGTTCATTTACACCGGACCCATTTACGACACCGTGACACCCTCGCGCATCGGCCCCAACCAGGTCGCGGTGCCGACGCATTTCTATAAAGTGGTGTTCGATCCGGTCCGCGTGGACACGATCGCCTTTGTGGTGCCCAATGCACCTCAGTCGAATCGGCGCATCGAGGAATTCATCACGTCCGTTCGGGATATTGAAACCCGCACGGGACTCGATTTTCTAAGTAAGGTCAATCCTGCGGTCCAACGCTTGATTGAAGAGGCGGTCGCCCCCGGTCTCTGGTGATGCCCGCACTCAAGGCGGCCGTCCACCATCGCCCGCTGATCATCACGATTCTGAACGTGTCGCCCGAAGAAACCCCTGTGGAACGGGAACGGTCTCCCGTTGCGCGTAATTAAAAAATACGATGCCGGTCTTGCCGCGCGCCACCTCACGGCCCGTGGTCTTTTCAGAGATCCGGTAGATCAGATCGCAGCCCACACGCGAGACGTCACCCACCGCATACTCCACGACCAAGACCTCGCCACGAAAGGCTTCGGATTTGTACTGCACGGCGGCGTCGGCCACGATGATGCCCGCGCCCTCGGTATCGGCCTCGGTGAACCCCAGGGACTCGAAAAATCGCATCCGTGCCTCGGACACCAATCCCAGTAACGCGGCGTTATCCAGATGATTGCCGTAGTTGATGTGCTGCGTGTACACGGTCAACTCGGTAGAAAACAGAAAAGAGGCGGGAAGCTCGATTTTCACTCTGGCCATGACCACACTACCTCAATAGAAAACGCAACGGGCTCAGCACCAGATCAATGAACTGATAGGTGACCGCCATCAGAGGCTGCATCCACAACGTGGAGATCACACCGGCCACCAACAGCGCCAGTACAATAAAAAATCCGTACGGTTCGATGCGGGCGACCATTACGGACTGCCGCCACGGCAACAGACCCACCAGAATACGTCCGCCGTCCATGGGCGGCAGCGGAAAGAGATTAAACACAAACATCACCACATTGACCAGGATGCCCGCTTTGCACATGGACAGCCAGAATCGTTCCTCGATGCCCACGGCGAGCAACAGGACAAGCCCCATGCCCCAGCCGACGGCCTGCAACAGATTCACGGCCGGACCCGCCAGCGCCACCCAGACCATGTCCCGCTTGGGATGTCGCAGGGCACTGAAGTCGACCGGAACCGGTTTCGCATAGCCAAACAAAAAGGCACCGGCCGTGGCAAAGTACAAGCCCAGGGGCACCAAAACGGTTCCGATGGGATCCATGTGCTTGATCGGATTTAAAGTGATACGGCCGAGCTGCGCCGCCGTGGGATCCCCGAAATACCGGGCGGCGTAACCGTGCGCGGCCTCATGCACCGTAATCGCAAACACCACGGGAATCGCATAGACCGCAATGGTCTGAATCAGTTGGGCAAGGTCCATATGCCCAAGATTAAATCAAAACCGATCCGCCGCCTGACAGGTGCCCTTGGTCATCACGGCCTGTGGCAACGTCACCACCATCATCAGGTGAGGAGCCACAAATACACCATCGGGATCCAGAATGGGATCGAGATTTCTGCACCGCAAATGGGTCGGCTGGGTCAGCAACGCACTGACGCGGCAGGCCAGGACCTGCGGTAGCCGACCACGGTCGTTATAGACACGGCGCATGCACACCAGATGACCATCCTGAAACTCCATGGCACGCTTGGTATCGTCATATTCCAGCCCGCGCGCCTGTGCCTCACAGGTCTCCTGATCCACACGTGGAATCTGATCCAGCATCGCGATGGTGACGCGAAAATCGTCCTCCGCCTCCACCTCAAATGCACCGGATGTCCAGGTGTGTGCTCCATCGGGCTTCATCACACCACCGGCCACCTCGGCCTTACAGCGGGACTCCAGGGGAAGACGCTTCAGGAACTCCTGGCGCTTCACATCCCGCTTATCGGCCTGTTCACGCGACCCCTGCGCCCAGGAGTCCACGGGCACGAGGGCGCACCACAGACCCAGCACGGCGAGAAGAGTTGAGCATTTCATGTGACCGCATCTTAAGCCGTCAATGGATTTGGCGCTCAAAAAATTGACCTATATCAACCTGTATTTCAAGGCCTTTTGTTACGGTGTGGGCTGCCTCTAACCCACTGTTTTATATAGAAAAATCATGAATTCCAGGGATTATTCCCCGCCGCAATCCAGCCACCCTTCTCCGTTAAAACCCCAAGAGCCGGGGCGTCATGATCGACGGCTCGCCGAACAACTCCTCGCCCTGTCGCAACAATCCGGTCTGAGCACCTGGCGCATGCACCACAAGCCGCTTATTCCGGTCGTGCAGGGCGGCATGGGCGTGGGTGTATCGGCCGGTGGACTGGCCGGTGCGGTGGCCCGCCTGGGGGCTGTCGGCACCGTGTCCTCGGTGGACCTGCGCCGACTGCATCCGGATCTCATGGATCGCACACGCGATGCCGCCCATCATTCGAATGGCCGTGCCATGCTGGACGCCGCTAATCTTGAGGCACTTGACCGTGAAATTACGCGGGCACGCGCCATTGCGAACGGAAATGGACTGATTGCGGTCAACGTCATGAAGGCACTCTCGGCGTACGAGGATTACGTGCGGCAGGCGCTGACCTCCGGGGCCGACGCCTTGGTGGTGGGGGCCGGTCTGCCGCTTGATCTGCCCGATCTCGCCCGTGATCACCCCGATTGCGCCCTGATTCCCATCCTCTCAGATGCCCGCGGTGTCCAACTGATCATTAAGAAATGGGAAAAGAAAGGCCGCCTGCCCGACGCCATCGTGATCGAACATCCGCGGCTCGCCGGTGGCCATCTCGGTGCGGCCAAAGTGGCCGACCTGCAGGATGCCCGTTTTGAATTCGACGAGGTCATTCCGGCCGTGGTGCGGTTTCTCGAGGAGGCTGGCTTTAGCAAATCGATTCCCATCATCGCCGCCGGCGGAATCTCGTCTCGCGAGGACATCGTGCGCCTGCAATCACTCGGCGCCTCCGCCGTGCAGTTGGGCACCGCCTTTGCGGTCACCCAGGAATGCGATGCGGCGCCCGAATTTAAAACCACATTGGCCAACGCCACCCCCGATGACATCGTGGAGTTTGTCAGCGTGGCCGGATTGCCCGCCCGTGCGGTGCGCACGCCCTGGCTGGACAAGTATCTGCGCATCGAGGACAAGCTCAAGTCCGTGGCCCACCTGAAACAAAAAGGCTGCAATCTTGCCCTGGACTGTCTGGCCCATTGTGGACTGCGTGATGGCGTAGCGACCATGGGCCAGTTCTGCATTGATCGTCAACTCGCTCACGCCCAAAGCGGGGACACGCAACGTGGATTATTTTTTCGTGGTGCGGGAACCCTTCCGTTTGGCAATCAGATTCGCAGCGTGGAGGAGTTGGTGCGATGCCTACTGGGCGGTCTTCAGTCTCCCACTTCGGCCTAGCGGCCCGCCCGGAAGATCGCGCCGTACGCCGTGCCGACTTGGGCGACAATAGCCCTCTTCGCTTACCTTTAATTCACGATTCTTCTCCGTCAGGCCTTCCATGAAACGCGATGAACTTCACGCCGCAGGTATTTCCCAAGAACCCCAATCCATCAGCCTGGATGTCCTGCGTGAGAAGTATCTGAAATCGGGAGAGCAAACGGCCGATCAGCTGTACGCCCGTGTGGCCCGCGCCCTGGCCAGTGTTGAAAAATCCACCGAACGCGACCGCTATGAGGCCCTGTTTCTGAAGAACATGCAGGCCGGTGCCATCGGCGCGGGGCGCATCATGAGTGCTGCGGGCACAAATATCAAAGCCACGCTGATCAACTGTTTCGTGCAGCCGGTGGGCGACTGCATTCAAGGCCAGGATGACGATGGATTTCCGGGCATCTACGAGGCGCTGCGCGAGGCGGCCGAGACCATGCGACGCGGCGGCGGTGTGGGCTACGACTTTTCGCGCATCCGCCCAAAGGGCGCCGAGGTCAAGGGCACGGCCTCCATGGCCTCTGGGCCCTGCAGTTACATCAATGTGTTCGATCAGTCCTGCAGCACCGTCGAGTCCGCCGGTGCGCGACGTGGCGCGCAGATGGGCGTGCTGCGCATTGATCATCCGGATGTCATGGAGTTCATCACGGCCAAACGGACACCTGGCCGTTGGAATAATTTCAATGTCTCCGTGGCGGTGCCCGACAGTTTCATTGCCGCTGTGGAAAACGACGAGGAATGGCATCTGGTCCACTCGGCCAAGCCGGCCGCCGCCCTGATCGACCAGGGATCCTATCGACGTGAGTCCGATGGCAAGTGGGTCTATCAGAACATCGCCGCCCGTGAGCTCTGGGACACCATCATGCAGTCGGCCTATGACTTTGCCGAACCTGGAATTTTATTTCTCGATCGGATCAACACCGATAACAATCTGCACTATTGCGAGTCCATCAACGCGACGAATCCATGCGTGACAGCGGATACCTGGGTGCAGACCGAACGCGGACCGCGTCAGGTTCAGGAATTAATCGGTCAGCCATTTCTGGCTCAGGTCAACGGTCAGCTCTATGATTTGGAGAGCCAGGGGTTTTTCCATACCGGCACAAAACCGGTATTCGAGCTTCGGACAACCGAGGGATTCCGACTGCGCCTGACCGCAGATCACCGCGTGCGTCGCGTTGCGCGAAAGACCGGGTATAGCCTACAGACGGAGTGGGCGAAGGCTCAAGATCTCAAGGCCGGTGACGAGATTGTTCTCAACGACCACCGCGTGGCGTCGGGTTGGGCCGGTGAAGGCAATGAACACGAGGGCTATCTTCTCGGACTGCTGGTCGGTGATGGCACGCTAGAAAACGATCAGGCCGTGTTAGCGGTCTGGGCACCGGAGCTCCGCGTGGTCGGACAAAGCGAATCCTTTTACGCCCGCAGCGGTGGGCAGGGGATCATTGAATCCGCTGAGGCGGCGATCCGCTGCCTGGACCACCGATCGGATTTCAAGGGGTTCCAACGGCCCATGCTCGCCCGCGGCGAGCGTCGTATGGCGAGCAGCCGCCTTCGGGATTTGGCGTTTGAACTGGGCATGCGTCCCGGGCACACGGCCATCACGTCTCAGATCGAGCGCCAATCGTCGGACTTCTACGTCGGATTCCTACGGGGACTCTTTGATGCCGACGGCCGCCTCCAGAGCGATCCGACGAAAGGGGTCGGTCTGCGCCTGTCGCAAAGCGATCGGCCACATCTAGAGGCCGTTCAGCGCATGCTGCACCGTCTGGGCATCGTGTCGTCCATTCATGAGGAACGCGGCACAGCAGGCCCCCGTCGGCTGCCCGACGGTCACAGTGGTCAACGGTCCTGCGACACAACAGCACCGCATGAGCTTCTGATCAGCGGAGAGAACCTGCAGCGATTTGCCGATCGGGTCGGCTTCTCCGAGTCCGATAAGGCCGATCGATTAGAGACACTATTGTCCCACGCTAAACGCCGCCTGAGCCGTGAGCGGTTCACCGCCACCGTGATGTCGCTCGAGCCCTGTGGTGAAGCCCCCGTCTACGATGTCACCGTCCGTGATGTGCACGCCTTCGATGCCAATGGCATGCTCGCCCACAACTGCGGCGAGCAACCCCTGCCCTCCTACGGGTGTTGTGACCTGGGTCCGATCATCCTGCCGGGATTTGTGCGCCACCCGTTTGGCTTTCAAGGCACACCGCGATTTGACTTCGAGGGGTTTGCCGAATCGGTCAAGATCCAAGTCCGCATGCTCGATAACGTGCTCGATGTCACCTGGTGGCCACTGCCGCAGCAACGCGAAGAGGCCGCCGCGAAGCGACGCATCGGCGTGGGATTCACAGGCCTCGGTAATACGCTGACCATGCTGGGCCTGCGCTACGATCGTGACGATGGTCGGGCGATGGCCACACAGATCGCCGAATGCATGCGCAATGCGGCCTATGAGGCCTCGGTGGATCTGGCCAAAGAAAAAGGCGCCTTTCCAAGGTTTAATGCCGATGGCTATCTTGCCGAGGGCACGTTTGCAAGCCGGCTTCCTGAATCGATTAAAGCGGCCATTCGGCAACACGGCATTCGCAACAGCCACCTGCTGTCCATTGCGCCCACCGGTACGGTGAGCCTGGCCTTTGCCGACAACGCATCCAATGGCATTGAACCCGCCTTCTCTTGGACCTATCGCCGCAAGAAACGCGAGGCCGATGGCTCTACCCGTGAGTACACGGTCGAGGACCATGCCTGGCGTATTTTCCATCTGCTCGGTGGCCACGCAGAGAATCTGCCCGAGAGTTTCGTATCCGCATTGGACATGAGCGCCGAGGATCACATCGCCATGATGCGGTGTGTGCAACCCTTCGTGGACACGGCGATCTCTAAAACCGTGAATGTGCCGGCCGACTATCCTTACGAAGACTTTAAAAATCTCTACCTGCAGGCCTGGAAGTTCCGTCTGAAGGGGTTGGCCACTTATCGTCCCAACAGCATTCTGGGAGCGGTGCTCGAGATCTCACCCAAAGCAGAGACGACCGCCGATGCCTCACCCGAGGTCCTGCCGGTCGATCCCATGCGCACCGTGATTGAGAAACGTCCCAAGGGTGCCCTATCGGCAGTGGCCGAGAAGATTGAATACTGGACACAAGAAGGCCACAAGACCCTCTATCTGATCGTATCGTTTCTGCCCCTGCCCAACCCCAGTGGTGAGGGCACGATTGATCGGGCCATCGAGTTCTTTATGCCCGTCGGCCAGAGCGGGGAATCCCAGCAGTGGACCACCTCCACCATGCGCATGTTGTCATTGGCCGCGCGCGGCGGATTTCTGGAGCGCGCGCTTCACGATATGCGCAAAGTGGCCTGGGATCGTGGCCCGGTTCGCCTGGGCACCCACAAGAAGGCCGATGGCACCACGGTGCCCATGTGGCATGACTCGGAAGTGGCCGCCATCGCCTATGCCATTCAGAACATTCTGGCCAATCGTGCGCAACAACGCATCACCGTGATTCATCATCACACGGAAGTGGCACCGGCCGACAGTCCGGCCCCGATGGCCACCATGGCCGGTAAAAAATGTTCGGCCTGCGGGGCCCACGCCGTGATTCGGAAAGACGGGTGCGACTTCTGCAGTCAGTGCGGCGAGCTCGGCACCTGCGGTTAATCGGCGTCGGGGGTCATGCCCGCTGCGCAGACATCACACCGGACACCTCGCGCAGCAGTGCCAAGGCGCGTTTGAGCTGCTCGCCATCGGCCACCTGAAGGCTGAGGGCCATCGTCACCAGGTCGCCCTTGGGGAACGAATCCATGCGGGCCAGTGGCACCTTTTCCCGGGCCAACACCTCCGCGATATCGCGCAGCAACTCGGAGCGGGATTTGGCCACTACGGTGGCATCCACCAGATAGCGGGCCTCCTGTGCCTCTTTCGGTGCGCCCCACTCCGTATCAATGACACGCTCTGGCGCATCGTGGGCCATCCGTGCGAAGGTGGCGCACGAATCCCGATGCACGCTCACCCCGCGGCCGCGAGTCACGAATCCTTTGATCGCGTCCGGCGGCGCCGGCTTACAGCAGCGCGCCAATGCCGTGAGCATGCGATCCACCCCCACCACCAACACCGGGCCTTTCGAGGCCGCCTTCGGTTTGGTGATTTTCGACAGAATCAATTCCTCTGCCGTGATCTCGGAGCGCTTTAAACGCTCCGCTTCGCTCAGCATGCCCTCCGATTTTCTATCGGAAGGCTTCTCCAGGGATTTCTCCCCGGCCTTCTCCATGGGCTTGTCATCCCCGCGCCCCTCGGCAAGATCCAAGGCGTGAAACCATGTGCGCACCTTTTGTCGGGCGCGAGGACTGCGAAGGTAACCGGCATCCGGATTCATCCAATCGCGGCTCGGGCCGCCCTGCTTCACGGTCAACAGCTCCACCGTCTCACCGGTGTGAATCTCGGCCGTCAAGGGCACGATCTGGCCATTGACCTTGGCGCCGCGACAACGGTGTCCGATCTCCGTGTGCAGGTGATAGGCAAAATCCAGAGGGGTCGCCCCCTTTGGCAGTTCAATGATTCGCGCCATGGGCGTGAGTGCATAGACCCGATCATCGCCAAGACGCACGCTGCCCGATGAGCCGTGCCCCCAATCCAGCATCTGCCGAAGCCAGGAGATCCGTGCCGCGTAGTCGCCACTGGAGGCATGTCGGCCACCCGACTCCTTGTACTTCCAGTGGGCGGCCACACCGAGCTCCGCGCGCTGATGCATATCCTGCGTGCGAATCTGAACTTCGAATGGCCGGCCGTCCGCATCCAACAAGACGGTATGCAGGGATTGATAGCCGTTGGCCTTCGGCCGTGTGATGTAGTCATCAAACTCCGAATCCAGGGGCGGCCAGTGATCATGCAGAAACCCCAAGACGGTGTAGCACTGGGCCTCGGTGTCCACCAGTATTCGGAAGGCACGAATATCCATCAGCTGGTCAAACCGCAGCCCCTTTGATGTGAGCTTGCGATAGATGCTGTAGAGGTGTTTGGGTCGCCCCGCCACCTCGCCGTAAATTCCGGCCTGATCCAGAAAGTGCCGCAGGCGTGTGATCGTGGTGGTGACAAACGCTTCGCGCTCCTGACGGGTCTCGTCCAACTGACGGGCGATCTCCCGATACGCCTGTGGCTCCGTCATCCGAAAGGCCAGGTCTTCCATCAGCCACTTCAACTGCCAGATGCCGAGCCGATTGGCCAATGGGGCCTGCACCAACAGGGTCTCTTCCCCGAGCGATCGGCCCCGGGCCGCGAGTTCCGGTGCATCCGACGCGGTGATCCGACTGGCTAACCCTTCCAGATCCGCGATGTGCAGGGCCAGTTGCATGACCACCACGCGGACATCATCGGCCAAGGCCAGCAACATCCGGCGAAGAATCTCCACCTGCTCAGGGGCCTCGGATCCGGATTCACGGCGAACACGGATGCCCACCCCGGACATGCGGTGCAACGCGATCAACCGATCGGTAACGTCTTTGCCCCACTGCTTTCGGTAGGTCTCGGCCGCGCGCGCGGATCCGTCAAACTCTTCGGAAAGACGGGTGGCCGTGAGCGTGTCCGGATCCACGCCCAAGGTCTGCAGAATCTGCAGCGCCCGGCTTATGCGAGGAGTTGGTTCTCCACCATCCCGCACAGCAAATGTCCTAAAACAAGATGTCCTTCCTGAATCTGAGGCGTGTGACTGGATGGCACCTTCAACACAATATCCGCTATTTCGCCCATATCTCGCGGATGAACTCCCGTGACTGCGATCGTAACCACCCCTCGGTCACGCGCACTCTTCATCGCTGAAACGATATTCGGACTGCGACCCGACGTGGACATCGCAATCAAAACATCTCCCTTATTCCCCAGCGCCTCCACTTGCCTCGAGAAGACATGTTCGTACCCATAATCATTGCCAATCGCGGTTAATGCGGAAGTATCAGTGCTTAAGGCGATTGAGGGCAGCGGACGACGTTCCTTTAAAAATCGGCCGACCATCTCTGCAGACAAATGCTGCGCCTCGGCGGCACTGCCACCATTGCCCGCGAACATAAGTTTGCCACCGGAGCGCAACGCGCAGACACAGGTATCCACCGCACGCGCGAGTTCATTCTGCAGAGAGGTGTCGGCGAGCATATCCTCGATGACTTGCCGGGTTGCCATCAATGAAATCTTAATTTCGTTTTGCATTGCCGAATCTCCGAATAACCTGGTACTGCGACTATGGACTCCGAGTCTTAAGCCGCCTCTTCACGCACAGCCTTCTTACGCTCGTGTTCTTTCAGATACCGTTTACGCAAACGGATACTCTTCGGCGTGATCTCCACCAGCTCATCGTCGGCGATGAACTCCACCGCCTTTTCCAGCGTGAGTTCAATTGGGGGGGTGAGATCGATGTGTTCATCCTTGCCCGATGCCCGGACATTGGTGAGCTTTTTCTCTTTGACCGGATTGACCACCAGGTCGTTATCGCGGCTATGAATTCCGATGATCATGCCTTCGTATAGGGCATCGCCCGGCTTCACAAACATGCGGCCGCGCTCTTGCAGCTTCCATAAGGCATAGGCCACCGCGTTCCCGTCATCCTGGGAGATCAGCACACCATTACGGCGTTCCGCCAACTCTCCCTTGAAGGGGCCGTAATCATCAAAGATATGACTCATGAGTCCCGTACCACGGGTCATGGTGAGAAACTCGCCCTGAAACCCGATCAGTCCACGTGCCGGCATACGGTATTCCAGGCGCACGCGCCCCTTACTGTCGGGTTGCATGTCTAACAACTCGCCCTTGCGCAGTCCCAGATTCTCCATCACCGGTCCCTGATGGTCCTGCTCCACGTCAACCGTGAGCATCTCATAGGGCTCACGCCGCTCGCCGTTCGAATCGGTCTTAAAGACCACCCGAGGGCGCGACACGGCGAGCTCGTAACCCTCTCGGCGCATGTTTTCCAGCAGGATGGTGAGGTGCAACTCCCCACGACCGGACACGATAAAGGTATCGGAATCGGCGCTGAAGTCCACCCGAAGGGCCACGTTGGCTTTCAATTCCCGCTCCAGTCGCTCCCGAATCTGACGGCTGGTCACAAACTTGCCTTCACGACCGGCCAGCGGCGATGCGTTCACCATAAAGTTCATGGTCAGCGTGGGCTCGTCCACCTGCAGCATGGGCAGTGGATCCACGTGATCCAGCTCACAGACGGTGGTGCCGATGTTGAGGTCTTCAATGCCATTGATCAGCACGATATCGCCGGCCTCGGCGGTGGGCACCACTTCGCGCTCCAGGCCCTTGAACTTCAGGATCTGATTGACACGGGCTTTTTTCGGCGTGCCATCGGGACCGTCTTGAATCATGACGTCTTGGAGCGATTTCAAACGACCGCGATTAATACGGCCAATGCCGATTTTTCCGACATAGCTTGAATAGTCCAAGGAACAGATCTGCAGTTGCAAGGGCGCCTCGGTATCGTCGGCCCGCTGTGGCACGTACTTCAGAATCGCGTCAAACAGCGGCCGCATGTCCGTGCTCGACTGCGTGTGGTCCAAGGTGGCAAAGCCATTCAGTGCCGAGGCATAGACCACGGGAAAGTCCAGCTGCTCTTCGGTAGCACCGAGCTTATCGAACAGATCAAAAGTGTGGCTGACCACCCAGTCAGGGCGGGCGCCCGGCCGATCGATTTTATTGATGACCACAATGGGCTTGAGCCCAAGGCCCAAGGCCTTACGGGTCACAAAACGCGTCTGGGGCATCGGGCCTTCCACCGCGTCCACGAGCAACAACACGCCATCGACCATGGAGAGCACGCGCTCCACTTCGCCACCAAAGTCGGCATGCCCCGGCGTGTCCACGATATTGATGTGGGTGCCCTCGTAATCGACCGCACAGTTCTTCGCCAGAATCGTAATGCCGCGCTCTTTTTCCAGATCATTGGAATCCATGACACGCTCGGACACCTGCTGATGCTTTGCAAATGTTCCGGCCTGCTGCAGCAGTTTGTCCACCATGGTGGTCTTGCCGTGGTCCACGTGGGCGATGATTGCAATATTGCGCAGTGCGCGCATAAACGACTCCTAAGAAGATAAGACCCGAAGACGCTCGGGATGAAGAACACGCTGGGCGGCGACTCGGCCCGTGCCCAGAAATACACCGTGACGGTTTTGCACACGCACCTGTTGATGGTCCGATGGGCGGATATCGCCTGCCGCCCGTTGGGACTCACAGCCGGTCATGGTGACGGTCACCGCCTGACCATGAACAAACTGCCGCTCCTGGGGACTATCGAGCACCACGGCCGGCCAATCGCGAATCAACCAGTCGACCGGCTTCAAGAACGCCCCCCGATCCGACAGATCGGCGTGCTCAATGGCCGAGAGTGCCACCATATCGTGGGCCTGCAGATCACCCACCGCGACACGACGCAGGCTGTGAAGATGGGAGGGGAGCCCCAATGCCTGACCAATGTCCTCGGCCAGCGTTCGAATATAGGTGCCCTTACTGCAGCTCACGCGAATGCCGATCAATGGCCTCGCCCACTCCGTGAGCGTGATCGCGTGAATGATGATCCGACGGGGGGCGCGCTCCACGATCTGCCCGGTGCGGGCATAGGCATACAACGCCTTGCCATCTTTTTTCAGTGCCGAGTGCATCGGCGGCACCTGCTCTTGCGGCCCCATGAACCGGGCGAGCACCGCGTTGATCTGCTCACGCGACAATGTCTCGGGAACAGTCGCCTGGGCAATCACGTCGCCTTCGCGGTCGGCCGTGGTGGTACGGGATCCAAGTGCAATCTGCGCCTCGTAGGTTTTGTCGGCATCCAGTCCATGGGCCGCGTATTTGGTGGCCTCACCAAACATCAACGGCAATAAGCCGCTGGCCATCGGGTCCAAGGTGCCCCCATGGCCGGCCTTGGCGGCATTCAACAGGTGCTTGACGTGGCCCAGCACCCGGGTCGATGAGGGACCAACCGGCTTATCGAGCAGCAATACCCCGTCGATCGGCAACCTGGTCCGCTTAGTCATGCGTGCCCTTGCCGGATACGGCACGCTCAATCAATGCGCTCATGGCCATCGCCCGCGCCACCGAGTCGTCTCGCACAAAATGCAACTCGGGCGTCTGATGAATCTTTAACATACGCCCCAGCTTGGCACGCAAAAACCCACGGCAGGCCGCCAGTCCCTCGGCCGTCTTCGTGAGCTGCGCCTCATCATCGGGCAGCACGCTGTAAAACACCTTCGCGTGCGCATAGTCCGGCGTGACTTCCACGTCCGTGATGGTGACCAGGCCCAACCGGGGATCCTTCACCTCCAGCCGAATCAGTTCGGACAAATCCCGCTGTATCTGATCGGCAACCCGGTGTCCCCGTTCTGTTGGCTTATTGGAGTGTCCGCGCAATTTCTTGAATCTCAAACACCTCGAGCTGATCGCCCTCTTGAATGTCATCGTAGTTCTTGAGTGTCAAACCACACTCGAATCCCTCTTTGACTTCTTTGGCGTCATCCTTGAAGCGTTTCAACGAGTCCAGCTCACCGGTCCAGATCACGGCGTTATCCCGCAGCAATCGAACCTGGGCGCCACGCCGAACAATCCCCTCGAGCACCATACACCCGGCAATATTGCCCAGGCGCGACACCTTGAACACCTGGCGGATCTCGACCAATCCGATAATATTCTCGCGACGCTCAGGCGCCAGCATGCCCTGCATCGCATTTTTCACATCATCGACCGCATCGTAGATGATCGAGTAGTACCGCAGATCAATGCCATTGCCCTCCGCGAGTCGTTTCGCCTGCTGATCGGCGCGGACATTAAATCCAATCACGACGGCTTTCGACGCGATCGCCAGATTGATGTCGGACTCGGTGATCGCCCCCACCGCCGCATGCACGATGTTGACCTTGACCTCTTCGGTCGACAGTTTCTGCATCGCTGCGGCCAAGGCCTCCTGCGAACCTTGCACGTCTGACTTGATGATCAGGGAAAGGGTCTTGGTTCCCTCGCCCATATTCTCGAAGATGTTCTCCAGTTTCGCGGCCTGCTGCTTGGCCAACCGGACATCACGGAACTTGCCCTGACGGAACAACGCAATCTCTCGAGCCTTGCGTTCATCGCCCAGGACCATCATCTCGTCGCCCGCCTGCGGCACCTCGGTCATGCCCAGAATCTCCACCGGAATGGATGGGCCGGCCTCGTCCACCTGTCGGCCGTTTTCATCGAGCATGGCACGAACCCGCCCGAATGCGGCGCCGGCCAGGATCACATCGCCTTTCTTGAGCGTACCGGATTGCACGAGCACGGTCGCCACCGGACCCCGGCCCTTGTCGATCCGCGCCTCCACGATCAGGCCCTTGGCCAATGCCCCCACGGGAGCTTTGAGTTCCAACACCTCGGCCTGCAACAGCACGTTTTCCAACAAATCATCAATGCCCTGACCGGTCTTGGCGGACACCGCGATAAACGGCGACTCACCACCATACTCCTCGGGAACCACTTCTTCGGCCACCAGCTCGGTTTTGACACGATCCGGATTCGCCTCCGGCTTATCGATCTTGTTGATCGCCACCACGATGGGGACCCCTGCCGCCTTCGCATGGGCCACCGCCTCTTTGGTCTGAGGCATCACACCGTCGTCGGCCGCCACCACCAAAATGACAATATCCGTCGCGTTGGCACCGCGCGCACGCATCGCCGTAAACGCCTCGTGACCCGGGGTGTCCAGGAAGGTGATGACCCCGCGCGGGGTGTCCACGTGATACGCCCCGATGTGTTGCGTGATTCCACCGGCTTCGCCTGCCGCGACTTTCGCGCGGCGAATGTAATCCAGTAACGATGTCTTGCCATGGTCCACGTGGCCCATGATGGTGACCACCGGTGGACGGGTGACCGCCGCCGCCTGCGCGAGCTTCTCCGCCTCGGTCTCCTCAAGGAAGGCCTCCGGGTCATCGAGCTTGGCCGCGAACGCTTTGTGGCCCATCTCTTCGACCACAATCATGGCCGTCTCCTGATCCAACACCTGATTGATGGTGACCATCTGGCCCATCTGCATCAGGGTTTTAACGACTTCGGAGCCCTTCACGGACATCTTGTGGGCCAGATCGGCCACGCTGATGGTTTCCGGCACATGGACCTCACGAATCTGCGGCTCTGTGGGCTGCACGAAATTCGAGGGCTCAGCGGAACCCTGCTTCGACTTCGCCCTCGGCCCACCACGCCAACCGCCCGCCCCACCCATGGTGTCGCCACGGGTCTTGATCGCGCGTTTCTTGGCCGCATCGTCTTGCCAGGTCGATGAGAGCTTGGAGGCCTTGAGTTGCTTTTCGGACTTCTTCTCTTTGGGTTTTTCGTCCTCGGTTTTTTCCGTACCGGATTTCGCGGCTGGTTTATGCAAGGTGGTCGATGCCGGCTCGGCCGCCTTCTCCGGGGCGCGGGCCGTGGCCGCGAGTTTTCCGGTACGTGCCGCCGACATGAGTTTGTTGATGGCCGCGACCTCGTCTTCCACGGCACGACGCGCCTGCACCGACTTGGCGGCATCTTCCGCGGCCTGACGCGCCCGCTCTTTGACGCGACTTGCCTCTTCCTTGGCGCTCTTCGTGGCCGCGGCGGCATCCATCGTGGAGGCCTGCTCGGCCAACCGGGCGGCCTCTTCGGCGTCCTTGATGGCCTGCGCTTCGCGCTCACGCTCGCGCTCCAATCGATCCTGCTTTTCCTTAAGCTCCGCCTCTTGGCGCGCCAAGAGCTCTGACTGACGCCGGCTTTCCGCTTCTCGCTGGGCCAGCTCTTCCTCGGAGACCACGGGTGCCGTCGGTGCGCTCGACTCGGCGGTCTCGACGCCCTCGGCGGTATCGCGCTTCACGAACACGCGCTTCTTACGCACCTCGACCTGAATGGTGCGGGATTTACCCGAGCCATCGGCCTGCTTGATCTCGGAGGTCTGACGTTTGGTCAGCGTGATTTTCTTGCGCGGCGCTTCATCGCCCCCATGGGCTTTGCGCAACGACGACAGAAGCTGTTCCTTATCCGTCTCGGTCAGCCCATCGCCGGCCGATGACTTCTGCACGCCCGCCGCCCGCAGTTGCTCGAGCAGCGTTTCGACCGGAAGCTTCAGCTCGGCCGCAAATTTTTCTACATTATCAGCGGCCATCCGTCGTGCCTCCTGCCTCTGCCTCTTCGGCGGCAAACCAATGGGCGCGTGCCTTCATGATCAGATCCTTGGCACGCGACTCGTCTAGCCCGGCGATCTCGACCAGCTCATCCACTCCCAGATCGGCGAGGTCATCGCGCGTGAAGACTTTGGCATCGGCCAACTTCACGGCCAGATCGCGATCCATTCCCTCGAGATCCAACAGATCCTGTGCGGTGGTCTCGAGCTTCTCTTCCTGGGCAATCGCGGCCGTTAACAAGGCATTGCGGGCTCGATTACGCAACTCGTTGACCGTTTCCTCATCGAAGGCTTCGATCTCGAGCATCTCCGCCACCGGCACATAGGCGACTTCTTCCAAGGTGGAGAACCCTTCCTCGATCAGAATGTCGGCGACCTCTGCATCGACATCGAGCTTTTGCATAAAGGTCTCACGCAAGGTCTGACGCTCGGTTTCCGATTTCTCGGCCGACTCATCCGCCGTCATGATGTTGATCTGCCAACCGGTCAGGTCGGAGGCCAATCTCACATTCTGACCGCCACGGCCAATGGCCACGGCCAACTCGGCCTCATCCACCACCACATCCATCGCATGACGCTCTTCGTCGACCACGATGGAGGACACATTGGCGGGCGCCAAGGCACCGATCACAAACTCGGCCGGATCCTCTGACCAGAGCACGATGTCCACACGCTCACCGGCGAGCTCGTGGGTCACCGCCTGAACACGCGACCCGCGCACGCCCACACAGGTGCCGATCGGATCGATACGACGGTCGGCCGTGAACACCGCGATCTTTGCGCGCACGCCCGGATCACGGGCGGCGGACTTGATGATGAGCATGCCCTGCTCGATCTCGGGCACTTCGAGCTCAAACAATTTCATAATGAATTCTGGAGCCGTGCGCGACAGAATAATCTGCGGGCCACGTTGGGTACGCTCCACGCGCTGCATATAGGCACGAACGCGATCGCCGGGGCGCAGATTCTCCTTCGGGATCATCTGATCGCGGGGTAACCGCGCCTCGATCTTGCCGGATTCCACAATCACATCACCACGCTCTAACCGCTTCACGGTACCGTTGATGATGACTTCACCACGCTCTAGAAAATCCTTGAGGATCTGTTCGCGTTCGGCCTCCCGAATGCGCTGCAGAATCACTTGCTTGGCGGCCTGTGCCCCAATTCGGCCGAATTCGATCGGCTCAAGTTCCTCTTCGATGAAATCACCCACTTCAATATCGGCGATCTGTTTGCGGGCTTCCGTGAGAATGATCTGCAGATCGTGATCCTCGAGCTCGCCATCCGGCACCACCTGCCAACGACGAAAGCTTTCATAGTCGCCACTCGTGCGATCGATCGAGACGCGCACATCGACTTCATCGGTGAACCGTTTTTTCGTGGCCGAGGCCAGTGCGCTTTCCAGCGACTGGAAGACAATTTCCCGCTCGACATTCTTTTCCCTTGCCAAGGCATCGGCCAACATCAACAAGTCACGGCTCATACTGGTTCTCCTAGATCCACTTTAAAACGGGTACTGCGGCACTAACCGCGCCCGCTCGACATCACTGATTTCAAAATTCAACTGCAGCCGCTCGCCCCCTTTGCCCTCGTATTCGAGTGACAACCCTCCCTGGTCGGACACCTGCAACACACCCTCAAAATTCCGCCGCCCTTCTAACGGAAGCCGTAACCGCAACTTGATCGACGACCCGGCAAACCGCACGTAATGCGCCGGCTTGGTCAGCGGCCGATCCATACCCGGCGAGGAGACCTCCAACCGCTGGAAATCAAATCCCTCCACGGGCAAGAGGTGCACCAGATGCCGCGATACCGCCTCGCAGTCATCCACGGTGACCATGCCGGCAGGATCACGGACATCGATGAACACACGCATCACGCCGCCCGGCGTTCTCTCCAGATCGATGAGCTCGAACCCCATATCTGCTGCGGCCAACTCCACCACCTGCCAAAGATCTGCCATACCCGACTCGCCACTCCACCCGTGCCATCGACACCCACTACCACGCTCCCACGCGATGCAAAACGGCAAAAAAAAATGGGCTTTGTAAAGCCCATTTCTTATTGGTCGCTTTTCTCTTTACAAGGCCGTTGTCATGCGAACGGCGGCGTGAAGAGTCGCGCTATGTGCTTGATTTTACAGGAATCTTCCACCAGGATCAATGCCGGTGGGACCGTGCGGTCTGATTATTGATGCTTTCGGCCCCGAAATCCGCCCTTGGCTCCGCCGGGCCGAGCGCCTTTTTTACCCCCGCCTGGGCGACCGCCCCCGGGACGTCCCGCCCCTCCGGGACGCTGCGGCGCCGACAACGCACCGGTCACCGGTTTGGAAGACCCCCACGAGGTCTGCAATGGATTGGGCTTCTTGGCCCCGTTTTGCCGCTTTTTCGGTCCGCCACCGAGGTGCGAGAGGTGGGCATCCGGCCCGGAAGGCTGCCACTCATCATCGGGATGCGGTTCGTTCAGGTCCACCCCATCGTCCAAGGGGCGGTCCTCCTGACGGACCCGGGCGACGCTGCTCGGCGAGTGCCATGGTTGGGACGCCCCAGCGCCGGTTCGCGCAGAACGCGGGCCCCGACGTGCCTTTTGGCCAGCCCCCTTGCGCGGACCCTCCGCTGCAGCACCGCCCATCCGCAGACCCACCGACTGGCACAAGGCCTGAATGTCGGTGTCGTCGAGATCCACCGACTGGCCGCGACGCAGGTTCGACGGCAAGGCAATCTGACCGTATCGAATCCGAATCAGGCGACTCACGGTCACCCCCACCTTCTCAAACATGCGGCGGACTTCGCGATTGCGCCCCTCGGTGATGACCACACGCACCCAGTAATTCGCGCCCTCGCCGCCCGCGTCATCAATACTTTCAAATCTGGCCGGACCGTCATCCAACGTAATGCCTTCGATGAGTTGCGCGCGCGACTCCGGCGTGAGTTCACCCAACAACCGCACGGCATATTCACGCTGCACCTGAGAGCGCGGATGCATGAGCCGATTGGCCAGCTCACCCGAGGTGGTGAACAACAGGAGCCCCTCGGTGTTCATGTCCAGGCGCCCCACCGCAATCCATCGGCCAAAGCGGGCCGGGGGCAATTTTTTAAAAACAGTGACGCGTTGCTGGGGATCGTCACGGGTCACGATTTCACCCGCAGGCTTGTGATAGGCCAACACACGGACCGGCGGCGGTGCGACACGGATTCGGATCGGTTTGCCATTCACTTTCACCTGATCCGAATGCAATATCCGCTGCCCAATATGGGCCGGGGTGCCATTGACCGACACGCGGCCCGCAAGAATCAGTTCTTCCATTTCCCGCCGCGAACCAATGCCCGCATCGGCCAACACCTTGTGCAACTTGGGTGGGTCGTAATCCAAACCCGCGCGCGATGGCCCCCCTACGCGAGGGCTTGAACCCTGCTGAGCGTAAAACGGAATGGGGTCCCCCTCCGGCTCCGTTGGGCTCACCGTGGGCGTTGTCTGCGGCTCCGTGGGATCGTCGAGCACCGGATCGTTCAGATTTAATTCATCGCTCACGATGCCGCCTGACGTTCATCGTTAGGCACAGCGCCCGTGTCATCGGTCTGGGCCGATTCGGACGCCGCGGGCACGGCGTCGCTGTCCGCCATGGCGGCCTCTTGGGCCAAAGCGGGCAACAAGGCGTTGGCGGTGTCACTCCAATTGGCATCCAATGCGGGAAGTTCCTCCAAGGATCGCAGACCGAGATCGTCCAAAAAATGACGAGTGGTGGCGTACAGCGCAGGACGTCCCGGAGCATCGCGATGACCGATGGCCTCAATCCAACCCCGATCCTCCAGGGATTTGATCACCTGCGTGGCCACGGCCACGCCACGGATGTCTTCGATATCGCCCCGGGTGACAGGTTGACGATAGGCAATGATGGCCAGGGTTTCCATGGTGGCCCTGGAGTAACGTGGCGGCTTTTCGTTCTTGAGCTTATCCAGATACTCGCGCATCTCCGGCCGTGTCTGGAATCGCCATCCCGATGCCAGGGGCACGAGTTCCACCCCGCGCCCGACCCACTCACGCTGCAGATCCTCTAACAGCAAGCGAATGGTGTCGGCATCGAGTTCATCATCAAACAACCGCCGCAACTCGGACACGGGCATCGGCTCCGTGTGAGCGAGCAAGGCAGCCTCAAGGACTTGTTTGGCTAGGGCCGTATTCATAAATCAATGTGTGTTGGCGGAGAGAGGGGGATTCGAACCCCCGATGGGCTATTCACCCATACACGCTTTCCAGGCGTGCGACTTAAACCACTCATCCATCTCTCCGCGAGAGGAAGACAAAGCCGCAGCCGGGAAAAAGTCAGCTAGGCGGGTCAAGCCACCGGAGTGTAACAGAGGGCCACATGAATCGCCATTGGCCATCTCAGCGGGTTCGGGGCCTCGCCTCGGGGTTCGCCCGGCGGCACGCGTTCGCCGGTTCGAACACCCGATGCGCTCCCCTCGGGTCATTCAACACATCACTACTGGAGGCTGCAATCAGACCGTCTGCTTGAGCTGGTCCAGGATCGCCGGGTTCTCCAACGTGGAGGTGTCCTGGGTGATTTCCTCGCCCTTGGCCAAGGTGCGCAACAGTCGACGCATGATCTTGCCGGAACGTGTTTTGGGCAGATTGTCACCAAAACGAATTTCCTTCGGTTTGGCAATCGGTCCAATTTCTTTGCCCACCCAATTACGCAAGTCATTGGCCATCTTCTTCGCGTCATCACCCGATGGGCGCGCACCCTTGAGCACCACAAAGGCCACCACCGCCTCTCCGGTCGTGTCATCGGGCCGGCCCACCACTGCCGCTTCGGCCACCAGCGGATTGGCCACCAAGGCCGACTCGATTTCCATCGTGCCCATGCGGTGACCCGACACGTTCAACACATCATCGATTCGACCCATGATGGTGAAGTAACCCGTGTCTTTATCGCGAATCGCACCATCACCGGCGAGATAGAGTCGTCCACCGAGCTCCTCGGGGTAATAGCTCTTCACAAAACGATCGGGATCACCCCAGATCGTGCGGATCATGGCCGGCCATGGCTTTTTCACGACCAAGATACCGCCGTTGCCGTTGGGCACATCGTGACCGGCCTCATCCACGATGGCGGCCTGAATGCCCGGAAAGGGCAAGGTGCACGAGCCCGGCACCAAGGGCGTCGCACCCGGCATCGGTGTGATCATGTGCCCCCCCGTCTCGGTCTGCCAGAAGGTGTCCACAATCGGACACTTTCCCCCGCCCACATTGTTGTGGTACCACATCCAGGCCTCCGGATTGATCGGTTCACCGACCGATCCCAAGAGCCGAAGGCTCGATAAGTTGTAATTCTTCGGCGCGCTCGAGGGCGTCGCCTCACTGGCCTTGATCAGTGAGCGGATGGCCGTGGGTGCCGTATAAAAGATCGAGACCTTGTGGTCCTGGATCATTTTCCAGAAACGGCCCGCATCAGGATACGTGGGCACGCCTTCAAACACGATCTCGGTGGCACCACAGGCCAGAGGACCATAGGTAATGTAGGTATGACCGGTCACCCAGCCGATGTCGGCCGTACACCAGAACACATCATTGGGCTGAATGTCGAAGGTGTACTTCATGGTCATGATGGCGTGTAACAAATAACCACCGGAGGAGTGCTGCACCCCCTTGGGCTTACCGGTGGATCCCGATGTGTACAGAATAAAGAGTGGATGCTCGGCCTCCACCCACTCGGGCTCGCAGGACTCGGGCTGGTTTTTACAGATGTCGTCCATGTAGACATCGCGACCGGCCGTCATGGGAATGGCGCCCCCGGTTCGGCGATAGACGATCACGTGCTTCACGCCCTCGCAGCCCCCCAAGGCAAACGCCTCATCGACCGCGGGCTTGAGCGGAATGGCCTTGCCACCACGGCACTGTTCATCGGCCGCAATGACCAGGGTCGCTCCGGCATCGACCACCCGTTCCTGCAGGCTCTTGGCCGAAAATCCGCCGAACACCACCGAATGAATCACGCCCAGTCGTGCACAGGCCTGCATGGCCACGACGCCCTCCACCGACATGGGCATATAGATCAGGGCGCGATCGCCCTTTTTGTAGCCCATGGCCTTGATGGCATTGGCCAGACGGCACACCTGTTGATGCAACTGCTTGTAGGTGACTTTGTTGACCTCGCCGCCATCGGCTTCAAAAATCAGCGCCACTTTGTCCCCGTTGCCGCTTTCAAGATGGCGATCCAGGCAGTTGTAGGAGACATTTAACAGCCCATCATCAAACCATTTATAAAACGGGGCCTTGCTCTCGTCGAGCGTACGGGTGAACGGCTTCTTCCAGATGATTTCATTGCGGGCATGTTTGGCCCAGTATTCCGCGTAATTGGTCTCCGCTTCCTTGCACATGGCGTTGTACGCCTCCATGCTGCCCAAACGCGCTTTCGCGGCGAACTCTTTGGGTGGAGGAAAAATGCGGGTTTCCTGAAGTACGGATTCAATGGCCATGCTGTGCTCCCCTTATTGGAATTTTTGGCAGGTTAGAATTCTTGTGCTGCAGTGCCACATCAGCGCTGCGCGTCGATTCTTTCGGTCATGCTTGACCGTAAAATCTACCGCAAAAAAGGGAGTTGTGCCATGCCGGCCATTAAACAGATCGACTTCATTCAGAGCATCGCGGATGCATTTCAGTTCATCAGCTATTACCACCCGCTCGATTACGTCACGGCGCTCGGCGCCGCCTATGAACGGGAACAGAATCCCGCTGCCAAAGACGCGATTGCCCAGATCCTGACCAACAGCCGAATGAGCGCCGAGGGCAAGCGTCCCATTTGTCAGGACACGGGAATTGCGACTGTTTTTCTCAAGATTGGCATGAATGTGCGCTGGGAAGGCGCCACGATGGCGGTTGGCGACATGGTCAACGAAGGGGTCCGGCAGGCCTATCAGTTCAAAGACAACGTGTTGCGCGCCTCCGTGCTCGCCGACCCGGCCGGCACGCGAAAGAACACAAAAGACAACACGCCGGCCGTGATTCACTACGAGATGGTGGCGGGCGATGGCATCGAGGTGATCTGCGCGGCCAAAGGCGGTGGATCCGAGGCCAAGAGCAAACTCGTGATGCTCAATCCCAGCGACTCCATCGTGGATTGGGTCGTGAAGACCGTGCCCACCATGGGGGCCGGCTGGTGCCCTCCGGGAATTCTTGGCATTGGCATTGGCGGGACACCGGAGAAGGCGGTGCTCCTGGCGAAGGAATCGCTCATGGACCCCGTGGACATGCCCGAGCTCCTGGCACGCGGGCCGAAAAACAAGATTGAAGAACTGCGCATCGCGCTTTATCAGAAGGTCAACGCCCTGGGCATTGGTGCACAGGGTCTCGGCGGTCTGACCACCGTGGTCGATGTGAAGGTGCTGGATTACCCCACGCATGCCGCCAACCTCCCGGTGGCCATGATCCCGAACTGCGCGGCCACGCGCCATGTCCACTTTCATTTGGATGGCACGGGTCCGGCCCACCTGGAGCCGCCCCGACTGGAGGACTGGCCGAAGGTCGCCTGGGCTCCGGATGTCGAGAAATCGAAACGCATTGATCTCAACACGCTCACGCCACAGGAAGTGGCCTCATGGAAACCCGGCCAGACGCTATTGCTCAATGGAAAGATGCTGACCGGCCGTGACGCCGCGCATAAGCGCATCAGCGACATGCTGGCCAAAGGCGAAAAACTTCCGGTGGATTTCACCAATCGCGTGATCTATTACGTGGGTCCGGTCGATCCGGTGCGCGATGAAGTCGTCGGTCCCGCCGGCCCGACGACCGCCACGCGCATGGACAAATTCACGGAGACGATGCTGGCACAGACCGGACTCATTGCGATGGTCGGCAAAGCCGAGCGGGGGCCGACGGCTATCGAGGCGATCAAAAAACATAAATCGGCCTACCTGATGGCCGTCGGAGGCGCCGCCTATCTGGTGAGCAAGGCCATCCGTGGTTCGCGCGTGGTCGGATTTGAAGACCTGGGCATGGAGGCGATCTACGAGTTTGATGTCAAGGACATGCCCGTCACGGTGGCGGTGGACTCCAACGGCACATCGGTGCATGACACCGGGCCGAAGGAGTGGAAGATCAAGATCGAGAAAATGGTGGCCTAGGCCCCGGGCCCGGCCTTACAGGGCGGCAATACCCGCCTTCGCGATCTGCGCATCTTCCGTCGACTTCACGGCCGACACGCCCACCGCGCCGATGCAGTGTCCATCGACCAGGATGGGCACACCCCCTTCGAGCATGCCGTGCAGCTCCGGCACCGACAGGAATGACATGCGCCCCTGATTGATCACGTCCTCATAGATCTTGGACTCGCGTCGACCCAGTGCGGCCGTGCGCGCCTTCTGAGGTGCGATGTAGGCCGAGATCGCCGGTGCACCATCCAAACGTGTCAGCCACAACAGATGGCCGCCCTCATCACAGATCGCAATCGACACATTCCAATGATTTTTTTTCGCTTCCGCAACCGCGGCTGCACCGATACGTGCGACGTCCTCTTCGGTTAACACGGGGCGTTGAATCATGATTTCTCCTTGAATTTTGAAAAGACTTGCCGATAATTGCGGCATCGTCCGCCGCATGAATGAAATGATACTTCACCGTTTTTCGCGCCTTTTCGGACTGGTTGTGCTCATCGCGCTCACCGGCTGCGGCACACTGACCACACCGCCGCCCGCGTCCACCAAGACCGGCGTATGGAAATTTGATGTTCCGGTAGGCGGCACGATTGCGCCTCCGGCGGGCATGAGCCCCCAACAGGCGGCCAAGGAGCTCACCTCCCGCTCGGTCCTTCTTTTGGGAACACCCTACAAGCTCGGTGGCACCAGTCCCGCCGAAGGTCTGGATTGCTCTGGGCTCATTGCCCATGTGATTCAGGATGCGTTTCGCCTGCGCTTCCCCCGCACCACTGAAGAGCAAGCGGCGGTCGGTGTGGAAGTGCCCCGCCGGGATCTCGCACCGGGAGATCTGGTGTTTTTCAACACCACCGGAAAATCAAATTCCCATGTCGGGGTCTACCTGGGCGAGAGTCGGTTCGTTCACGCACCGACATCGCGGGGGGTCGTGCGCATTGAGTCCCTGGATCAGAACTACTGGGCCCGACGCTTTGATCAGGCCCGCCGTGTCATCGCCATGAACTGAGGTCGCCGCAGGTCCTCACCGCCGGTTAACTTCAGGGGGCGCAAGCCGTTTTTGAATCTGGGATAACGCACTCATCGCCGCCCTTTCCCCTTCCAGAATCGCCACATTGCGGGCCGAGAAATCCGTGCCCTTGATGTGATCAATCGCCGGACGAATCACCACGTCAGCGCTGGCCAGCTCGTATTGTGCGATACGACTTCCCATGATCGTAAAGGTCTGTAATAAGACCTCGACGGTGCTGGACAGATCCCGCGCATTTGGGCGCGCCGATATATCCACGGCAATGACCACATCGGCACCCAACCGTCGTGCGATCGCCGCCGGCACCGGGTGGGTGAGCCCACCGTCGACGTAATCACGATCGCCGATGCGCACCGGACTGAAAATCCCTGGCACGGCACTGGAGGCGCGCACGGCCATCCCGGTATCGCCACGCTGGAACACGATCGGCTCACCGCTGCGCAGATCCGTCGCCACGATGGCCAAGGCACGCGGCAGTTTTTCTATCGTGAGTTGTTTGAGCTGGGCATTGACGAAATTCGCAATCGCCTCCCCCTTGATCAGCCCGCGACCCGCCAGTGTCCAATCGGTAAAGGTCGCTTCATCCACGGTCAACCCGACACGCTGCAGGTCATAGGCCGTCATGCCCGATGCGTAGAGCGCACCCACCAGGCTGCCCGCGCTCGTGCCCACAATCAGATCCGGCGCAATCCCTTGCGCCTCGAGCACCTTGATCACACCAATATGTGCAAAACCGCGCGCCGCGCCCCCTCCCAGGACCAGGGCAATTCGCTCTTTCTTCACCTCGCGCTTCGGGGGCGCCGTGCATCCCACGACCCCCAAGACCGCCAATGTGCCGGCGCCCGTCAGCAGTCGTCGCCGTGTGATGCACACCGCGCGAGACCCCGCGTCCGTCACGCCGCCCCCGGCGCACGAAGAAAGTTGGTGACGATACGAATCTGATCATCGTGCATCAATGTCGGAGCGTGCCCGATACCGGGCAACTCCACCGCCTGTGCGCGTGGGCCACGTTCGCGCATCTGTGCGATGACCTGTGCGCTCACCAGATCACTCTGTTGGCCACGCAACACCAGGGTCGGGCAGCGGATGGCATCGTAGAGCGGCCACAATTCCAGATCGGGTACCGCGCGATCCGAGCTGGCATTCGATCCATAGGTCTGACGAAACGGTTCGGCGATCGCCGGGTCGTAATGCAGGCGCACGCGCTCGGAATTGGCCACCGGCACCAGCATGACATCCAGCAACTGCGCCCACTCGGACTCGGTATGGGGACCAAACCCCGCGAAAATGTCGCGCAGGGCCGCGTGGGCCTGTCGGCGATCACGAAACTCCGTGGTCACACCCACATACCGGGCAATGCGCCCGAGTGCCGCTCCACTTAACACAGCACCGACATCGTTTAACACCAGTCGCGATACCGGCGAGCCCTCCAACGCCGCCAGACTCATGCCGATCAGCCCCCCCATGGAGGTGCCCACCCAGAACACCTGGGTGACATTCAATCGCGCAATCAGCGCCACCATGTCGCTCGTGTACTGGGGCACACCATAGAGCATGGGATTTTTTAACCAACTCGATCGACCGCGGCCCACCACATCCGGGCAGACCACACGGAAATCGGTCGCTAACACCTGTGCGAGCGCCTCAAAATCCTGGCCCACACGGGTCAGGCCATGCACGCAGACGACCACGTTGGGGTTATCGGCATCGCCCCATTCCGTATAGGCCATGCGGTGCAGGCCCGCCGGACTCACACAGGTGACCGATCCGTGGCGTGGATGGCCAACGGCCTGCGCACGCTCGGAGAACGGCTCGCGGACTGAACCCTTTATCATTGGCATAGCCCAATGCTAGCCCAAAGCGGGATGGCATCGAAAACCAGAATCGACTGCGGAGAAATCATCGAATGTCCACCACCATGCTCTCGAAAAAAGTAGCCCTCGTCACCGGATCGACCAGCGGTATCGGGCTGGGCATTGCCCGCGCCCTGGCCCAGCAGGGCGCCGACATCATGCTCAACGGATTCGGTGATGCCGCCGCGATTGCCCAGCTCCAGAAGGAGCTGGCCAGTGCCCATGGCGTGCGGGTACTTCATCACGCCGCTGACATGAGCAAACCGGGCGAGATCGCCGAGATGATTCGCACCACCGAATCGACACTGGGTCGACTCGATGTGCTGGTGAATAACGCGGGTATTCAGCATGTGGCCCCGATCGAGGAATTCCCCATCGACCGATGGGATGCGGTGATGGCGATCAACTTATCGTCGGCCTTTCACACCATTCGCGGCGCCCTGCCCGGCATGAAGCAGCGTGGCTTCGGGCGGATCATCAATATCGCCTCGGTGCATGGCCTGGTCGCCTCGGTACAGAAAGCGGCCTATGTCGCCGCCAAACACGGCCTCGTGGGTCTGACCAAAGTGGTGGCGCTGGAAACCGCTCAAACCCCGATCACGTGCAATGCCATCTGTCCGGGATGGGTGCTCACGCCCCTGGTGCAAAAACAGGTCGATGCCCGCGCCCAGAGTAAATCCATGAGCAATGAAGACGCCAAACGCGATCTGTTGATGGAGAAACAACCCTCCGGTGAATTCGTCACACCCGAACAGCTTGGCGCACTCGCCGTGTTCCTCTGTTCGGATGCCGCCACGCAGATCCGCGGGGCCGCCTGGAATATGGACGGGGGCTGGGCCGCGCAATAAACCGCGCGACAGGCGGTTACTGGTCCGGCGAGCGAATCTGAGCCTCGAATACCGGCCAACTGTCATCGCCCGGCATCGTGGACCAATCGGGATCCGGAAGCTCATTGAACACCTGGCGTAACTGCTGGCCCCACATCGACCGAATGTCATTGAAATAACGGTTATCGGCTTTAATGTGCACATAGCGCGACACCCGAAGCGAGCCGCGTTCATAAATCAGAAGGTCAAGTGGCATGCCCACGGAGATATTGGATTTCAAGGTGGAATCCATGGAGATCAGGCAGCATTTGGCGGCGACATCGAGCGGTGTGTCCGGCGCCACCACGCGATCCAGGATCGGTTTGCCGTACTTGGATTCGCCAATCTGAAAGTATGGACTCTCCGCATAGGCCTCGATAAAGTTTCCTGCAGAGTAGATGTTAAAGACTCGACAGTCTTCCCCTTGGATCTGCCCGCCTAGGATAAAACTGCAGTTAAATTCAAGACCGAATTCCTGAAACGACTGCTGATCCCGCCGATAGACCTCCCGCACCGCTTCTCCCACCACATGGGCGGCACGCGACATGGATGACACGTTCCAGAGATTCTCGGCAGTCGTCGCATCGGTCAACTGCTGCACCACGCTTTGGGTGATCGCGAGATTGCCCGAGCTCATTAACACCACGACCCGATCACCGCTGCGCTCAAACACGCTCATCTTGCGATACGTGGATACGTGATCAACACCCGCATTGGTACGGGAGTCTGACAGGAAAACGAGCCCGGCATTTAGGCGCATGGCCACGCAATACGTCATAACGGCACTTTCGGGATAAATGTTTTCGGGATTGTAATCATGCCAAGGTGGTCTCCGTGTCATCTCCGGCAAACTCCCGACAGATGCGTGTTCCCAGGGCGTACACCTGCTCCGAGAAGTCATTCAGAAACGTGTGAATATCCCGTTCAAAAGTCTCGTCCACGCGCAGATACTGCACGTCCGCCCGCAGTCGCCCGGCCAGGCGTTTGGATTCGGTATCCCCGCGATCACTGATCTGTTCCAGGTTTCCGCAGACCTCGTTCAGGCAGGCCAACAGTGAGCGTGGCATATCGGCCCGCTGAATGAGCAGCTCCGCCACCCGTCGAGGTGTGATCACATCCCGGTATACCTTGCGATAAATCTCCAATGCCGAGACCGATCGCAGCACCGATGCCCAGTAGTAGTAATCCATCCGGTCCTCGAGAGGCCCATCGGCACCACCACCGTTATTCGAATGACTGAACTTCGAATCCAGAATGCGCGCCGTGCTGTCGGCCCGTTCGATAAAGGTGCCCAGTCGCATGAAGTAGAAGGCCTCGTCCTTGAGCATCGTCCCGATGGTGATGCCACGAAACAGATGGGACCGAAGTTTTACCCACTCTAATAGATCGTAGGGATCCTTTTGCCATTGGGAGGCGGCGACCCAGGTGCGCAACTCCAGCCAGGTGGCATTGACCGTCTCCCAGACATCGGTATTCACCGCACCCCGAACTGCCCGGCAATTCTCCCGCGCCGCGGTAATGCAGCTGATGATGCTCGCGGGATTTAAGGATTCGGCCACCATATCGTAAAGCGTCTGGGCATATCCCACCTGCTGCACCCCAAAGGCGCTCGGCAGAAGGGTCGCTTGCCGTTGCACATCGAGCAAACGGGCGGTATTTTCCGCCCGCTCGATGTAACGGGACATCCAGAACAGGCTATCGGCGGTGCGGCTCAGCATGCGTCCTCCTGCAACACCCAGGTGTCTTTGGTGCCCCCACCCTGTGAGGAGTTCACCACCAGCGACCCTTCACGCAAGGCCACCCGCGTGAGTCCACCGGGCACAATCGACACCCGCTGCCCACTCAGGACAAACGGCCTTAAATCAATGTGGCGCGGTGCAACCCCCGACTCGACAAACGTCGGACAGGTGGACAAGGCCAGCGTCGGCTGCGCGATGTAGCCCGCCGGTTTCGCCTTCACGCGCGCACGAAAGGCATCGATCTCGGACGCGGTCGCACTCGGTCCAATCAACATGCCGTAACCACCGGCACCATGGGTCTCTTTGACCACCAGCTCCGCCATATGATCCAGTACATACTGAAGGTGATCCGGCTTACGGCACAGATAGGTGGGGACATTCGCAAGAATCGGCGCCTCGCCCAGATAAAAGCGAATCATGTCGGGCACATAGGGATAAATGGACTTGTCATCCGCGATCCCCGTTCCGGGCGCGTTGCATAACGTGACGCGACCGGCGCGGACCGCAGTCATCAGGCCGGGGACGCCCAGCGTGGAGTTGGGTCGAAAGGCCAACGGATCAAGAAAATCATCGTCAATACGTCGATAAATGACATCCACGCGTTTCGGTCCGCGCGTGGTCCGCATATAGACCCGGTTTTCCGAGACCATGAGATCCTGCCCCTCCACAAGCTCTACCCCCATCTGCTGTGCGAGAAAGGCATGCTCGAAATAAGCGGAGTTGTACATCCCGGGAGTGAGCACCACCACTGTCGGATCATCGATACCCGTCGGCGCTACCGAACGAAGATGCGTGAGCAACATATCCGGATAATGCTCCACCGGTGCGATGCGCTGAAGCGCAAACAAATCAGGGAACAATCGCATCATGGCCTTGCGATCTTCGATCATGTACGACACCCCCGACGGGACCCGCAGGTTATCCTCGAGCACATAGAACTCGCCCTTGCCGGCCCGTACGATATCGATGCCACTGATGTGGGCATAGACATCTCGGGGCACCGATACCCCTTTCATCTCGGGTCGATACTGGGCATTGCGCAACACCAGATCCTGCGGAATCAGGCCCGCACGCAGCATGTCCTGATCGTGATACACGTCGTGAATAAAGCGATTTAAGGCCAGTACCCGCTGACGCAAACCCTTTTCAAGTTCGCGCCACTCTCCCGCCGCGAGAATGCGTGGAATCACATCAAAAGGAATCAGCCGCTCCGTGCCCGCCTCATCCCCGTACACGTTGAATGTGATCCCCACCCGACGGAAAAAGAGATCGGCCTCGGCCTGGGCCCGGGCCATGACCTCGGGAGCCTGAGACGACAACCATGACCAATAGGAATGGCAATGCGGATGTGGCGTCTGACCCCACCCGGAAGGCGGATCGCAGAACATCTCATCGACTGGAAAAGAGGGGGCTGCAGACCTGGTCATATGACCGATGTAAGCAGGGACCGTGCCAACCTAGGAGGTGGGGCGTAGAAGATGCCAGTAGCGACGATGGCGCGCCCAGAAATCGGTGATGACCGGCTGGCCCTTGGGCCACTCAATGGTCAGGGCGCCCTGCCAGTCCGTGCGCGCGACGCGCGCACTCGGCGCATATTCGGCCACGCGGGCCAAGGTCTGATCATGCGGATGACCGAAACGGTTACGAAAGCCTGCCTGCACCACGATCCACTGTGGTGCCACGGCCGTCAGGAATTCTGCGGCCAGCGAACTCTTGCTGCCATGATGGGGAGCGATGAGCACTTGTGATGCAAGCTGCGCACCAACGAGGTGCGGTGCAGACGGATCCTCGGGATCCAAGAGCCCCACGAATCGCGACAGGATCTGCGCCTCGGCCAACATGGGTATATCGCCGGTGACCAACAGACTGCCACCATTGGCCGCGCGAATCTGCAGCACACAGGAATCCCGATTGGTGTCCTTGGTGCGCACCCGATTGGCCGCCGGATGCACGACCTGAAATTGAACCCCATCCCAATGCCATTGCACGCCCACCGCGCAGGCATGCAAAGGGGGCAGTGACGGTCGTGCACTCACCTCGTCCACGGCCAGGCCATCTTCCACTGTCTCCGGACGCGGCGTCAGAATATCCTGCACCGTCATCATGGCTAACAGAGATGCCAACCCTCCCGCGTGATCACGGTCCATATGCGTCAGCACAAGGCGATCCAATCGACGAATGCCCAAACGACGCAACTCAGGCATCACAATGCGTGCACCTGCATCCATCACACTGAATGCCGGTCCGGTATCCACCAAGAGCGCATGACCATGGGTCTGAATCACGAGGCCACTGCCCTGGCCAACGTCCATCACCTGCACGCGCATCTCACCAAAGGCAGGCGGTGATGGGGCAACGCCGATCAGGGCGGCCAACCCACACCAGCCCCACCCGCGATGCCGTGTCCATCGGACGGGCAACACGCGGCCAAAGACCACGACCATGCCCGCCGATGCAATGGCGGCACGCGCCCATCCCGGCGATGGCCAATCCAGCGCGGCCAGAGGCAAGGCAGCACACCATTGCAAAAACTGCTCGATCATGATCTGCGCGTGCGCCGCCAATGTGAGTGACAGGGCAGTCGACAGCACGGCCGATTCGATCACGCCCACCATGGCCAATGGTGTAACGATAAAACTCACGACGGGAATCGCGACAGCATTGGCCAAAGGCCCCACCACCACAATCTGTTGAAATAACAGAACCGTCACGGGCAGCAGGCCAAAAGTGATGGCCAGTTGTGCGCGCGTGGCCTCTCGAGCGACCGCCATCAGACGCTGCCCGCGTGTTGTTCCCGCAGACGCCGGTGTTGCCATCGGAAGCGCAAACAGAAACGCCACCGCCAAGAACGACAGCCAGAATCCAGGCGCCAACACCGCAAACGGATCCATCAGCATCACGACCAGCAGAGCAAACGCGATCACCGCCCATGGACTTGCACGAATGCCCAGGATGGTCGCGATGGCGACGATCGATACCATCCATGCCGTGCGTTGCGCCGGCACTGCGAAACCGGCGATGAGTGCGTAGCCCATTGCACCGATCATGGCGGCGACGGCGCGCACGGATTGCACTGGTATCCATAGGCCCACCGCAAAGCGTGAGCGGCACCACCCCCGCCACACCATCGCGCCACACCACCCGAACAAGGCGGCCAGCATCGTGACATGCAACCCGGAAATGCTCATCAGGTGCGAGACCCCCGTGCGCTGAAAAAGCGTCCAGCGTTCGGCCGAAATGGCACGCTGATCGCCCACGACCAAGGCCGTCAGCACGCCCACCGCAGGATGCTGCGCCAGTGCATCGTCCATGCGATGCCGCCACTGATCACGCCAGTCATCAATCCGCTCTTGTATCCCCAGGCGTCGCCCGTGCCGCTGCGGCGTCCATCCACGCGTCCCCTCTTGCACCGTGGCACTGAAGCCCAGACCCTTTTCCAGCATCCACGCTTCATAGTCGAAACCACTCGGATTTAACGTGCCGACAGGCTGCCGAACCCGTGCCTGGAATTGCCACTGATCCCCAGGCCGTAACCGCTGCGGTAACGACGCATGCTCGTGGGCGTACCAATGCACCACCCCTTTGCTGGGAAAGCGGGTCAGCGGAGGCGCATCGGGGGATGGCCGCGCCGCCTGCACCCGCACTTCGAAACGCCATCCGCGCTCATGACGTGTGGGCAGATCCTGAACCACGACATCCAACCACAATGAGGCACGATCCAGCGATTCCTCCAGACGCTGCTCCAAGGCGTGGTGGGCGGCGATGCCCGTCACGATCACCCCCAGCCCCACACCTATCAGCCCGCGACCGATCCGGTGCACCACGGCGCGCCACCGTGCCGGCCCATGCCATCGCCGCATCCCGATCCAATAGGCGAGCATCACGACCAATAACGGCAGGATGCCCCCGATCAGGGCGGTCATCGACGGCAAGTGGGTCTGGGTGTGGATCCAACAGATCCCCACCAACACCGCCAGCGACAGTTCGATCACGCGCGCGCGTCAGTCGGGCGTGGTGGGCGTGCCTCTCCCAGACGGGGCAACACACGATGCGCTGTTTGTGCCGTCGTCTGCACGATGTCATCGAACGTAGTGGCGCGCAATGCGGCAAGGCACTGGGCAATCCGCAAGGTCTCGGCCGGTTCGTTGAGCTCGCCCTTTGCTTTCCAGGATGGCGAGATGTCGGGTGAATCGGTCTCCAACACCAAGGATGACAATGGGAACTCGGTGGCCAGACGCCGAATCTGCAAGGCCCGCGTGAAGGTCATGGCACCCCCCATGCCCAGCGCAAGACCGTGATCGATGTAGGCCTTGGCCTGGGCGTGACTGCCATTGAACGCGTGGGCGATGCCACGAGCAATGCCGAAGCGACGCAGTCCCGCCAGGACGCGATCCTGTGCCTTGCGCACGTGAAGGATCACGGGAAGATCAACCTCCCGGGCGAACTTACATTGCGCGTGAAAAAATGTTTCCATTCTGCGGTGGTCCAAACCCGGCACATAGTGATCAAGCCCGATCTCCCCGACCGCGACAAGTTTGGGGTGGTGCCGATAGCGGTCCAAGGCATTCTTAATCTCAGTGAGCGCGTTGTCGCTCAGATCTTGGACATACATCGGATGGATACCAATGGCGACATAGACCTCGGGCTGCGAGTCCGCCAACGCCATGACACGCGCCACGTTGTCCGGACTCACGGTCGGCACCACAATGGCCGCCACGCCGGCCTGCCGGGCCCGCGCCATCACCCCGGGAATCCCCTGGGCGATCTCCGGTACGTCCAGATAATCCAAGTGGCAGTGGGTGTCGATCAGCATCGCTAGAATGATTGCCTATGGCACGTAAGTTTCTGAAACGCATTCTGCCCGAGCAAGAGACGATCGAACAAAATAAGCTCTTGCGGGCCCTGGGTCCCTGGATACTCCATCCGGCCGTCTGGACACTCCATCGTCGCAGCGTGGCCGGCGGGGTCGCGGCCGGGCTGTTCTGTGGGCTCTTTCCGGCGCCGTTTCAAATGCTCGGTGCTGCCATCGCCGCGTTCCTTTTCCACTGGAACCTTCCCGTCGCGGTGGCCACCACGCTCTACACCAATCCGGTAACGTTTATTCCCCTGTACGTGATCGCCCTTCAGTTAGGGCTGCTCCTGCTAAATGCGTTGTGGTCAGTCCAGCACGATGACGGCATAGCGCAGAAGGCCTTCCCGGCACCGCCGGATTTTGAATGGAGTGCGCCGCTGCAGTCTTTTCTTTCCTTGGGAGAGTGGGCACTCGGCATGGGTTGGCCACTCGTCGTTGGCGTGGTCACACTGGCGACCCTACTGGCCGTGACCGGCTATGTGCTGACGCGCCTGGCCTGGAATCTCTGGGTACGCTATGAAGTCATGCAACGGCGTAAGCGTCGCTCCATCACGACAAGGCGATGATCCGGTCGCACTTGGCCGCCAGTTCCGGATCATGGGTGACCACCACCAGGCCGCACGATGCACCACGCACCCGTTCCATCAGCAGGTCGAACACATGCCCCGCCGTTGTGCGATCCAGATTGCCCGTGGGTTCGTCGGCCAGCACGCAACGCGGTCCGGTGACCAGCGCACGGGCAATCGCCACACGCTGACGTTCACCGCCCGATAACATCGCCGGCGTGTGCTGCATCCGGTGGGCCAGACCCACCCGCGCCAGCATGTCGCTGGCCTGTGCCATCGCCTGGGACTTTGGCATGCGGCGAATCCACAGTGGCATGGCCACATTTTCTTGTGCCGTGAACTCGGGCAGAAGATGATGAAACTGGTACACAAACCCAAGGGCCTGGTTTCGCAACGCGGTGCGTTGGCCATCGTTCATGTCGTAGAGCGAACGCCCTTCAAAGAACACCTCGCCCTGAGTGGGCCGGTCCAGCCCCCCCAGAATATGCAACAGCGTGCTCTTGCCCGCCCCCGATGCGCCGACCACGGCCACGGTTTCCCCCACCGCCAGTGATACGTCCACGCCGGGCACGGCCACCACTTCGCCCGCGCCGTCACCAAAGACCTTACGAATGCCGCGGGCGGACAACAGCACATCACTCATAACGCAATGCCTCGGCAGGTTCCAAGCGCGATGCAGTCCAGCTGGGATACACCGTGGCCAACAGGGACAGGGCCAAGGCAGTACCGCCGATCTGCACCACATCCGAAATGCGCAGATCGGAGGGCAGACGATCAATGAAGTAGATCCCTTTGGGCAGCACCTGAAATCCGAACCATGCCTCGATCCAGGCCATCACCAGATCAATATTGCTGGCGATCGCCACGCCCAAGGCCACGCCCAGGCCCACGCCCAGACAGCCCAACCAGGCCCCCTGCACGATGAAGATGGAGAGAATGCTGCGACGCTGGGCCCCCAGGGTGCGCAGAATCGCGATATCACTGCGTTTATCGGTCACGGTCATCACCAACATGGACACCAGATTAAACGCGGCCACCGCAATGATCAGCATCAGAATGATGAACATCATCCGTTTCTCAACCTGAACCGCGGCAAACCAGTTGCGGTTTTCATGGGACCAGTCCCGGACCATGACCGCGCGCGGCAGGACCGCCGCCAGCTCCCGGGCCACATCCGGTGCGCGTTGCATGTCCCGAATCTTTAACCGCAGGCCAGTGGTGGCCTGATCACGAAAAAACAAGGTGGCATCCTGGGCATGGATCAACGCCAGGTTGCTGTCGTACTCGAAATGGCCCGATGCAAACACACCCGACACGGTGAACTGCCGCAGTCGCGGGGTCACACCCGTTGGCGAGACCACGCCATCGGCGGCCACCAGCACCACGGTATCTCCGACGCCAACCCCCAGGCTCGCGGCCAGTTCACGGCCCAGTACGATTCGAAACTCGCGCGGCGCCAGGCTCTCCAGTCGTCCGCGCACCAGGGTCGACACACCGCCGCTCACCATGGGTTCGCGCGCCGGATCGATACCGCGCACCAGAATGCCTTTCATCTGTCCATCACGCGCCACCATGGCCTGTGCCATCAGAAATGGCGCGCTGGCCACCACCTCCGGATGCGCACGTGCCGGAGCCTCCAGCGGATCCAGGTCGGTCAATGCCCCCCCGGGCACGATGACCTCCACGTGGGCCAGCACCCCCAGCATGCGATCACGAACCTCTTTCTGAAACCCGTTCATGACCGACAGCACGACAATGAGTGCCGCGACCCCAAGCCCGATACCCGCGGTGGCCAATCCGGAGATAAACGATATGAAGCGATTACGCCCTGACCCCTTGGCGTAACGCCCCGCCCGTGTGTACCGCAACCCAATCAGGATTTCGTAAGGAAGCATGGCGGGAGTTTGCCATACTAGACCCCATGCCCGTTACACCCCCAAGCTCCTCGCCACCGTCACACAACGGGACGCGCTCCGCATCCAGAGTACGTGTGCGTGAACGCGCGGTCGATCCCGATGTCGTGGCGCGATTCATCGCAGCCGGCACGCATCCCGTGCTCGCACGCCTGTACGCCGCACGGCAGGTGCGCAGTCTTCACGACGTCACTACGGACTTGGCCGGTCTGCTCACCCCGGAACGTCTTCGGGGCGTTCAGGAGGCCGCACGTTGGCTCTTTGAGGCCATTCAAGCCGGAAAAAAAATTCTGGTGGTCGCCGATTACGATGCCGATGGCGCCACCGCCTGCGCCGTCGCCGTGCGCGGACTGAGACGCTTCGGTGCCCATGTCGATTATCTGGTGCCCGATCGGTTCACGCTGGGCTATGGCCTAACACCCGCACTCATTGATCACGCCTTGGCCCAACATGTGGGCACCATCGACTGCATCGTGACGGTGGATAACGGCATCTCGAGTATCGATGGAGTGGCACATGCGAAATCCAATGGCATTGATGTGCTCGTCACCGACCATCATCTGCCAGGCCCCCACCTGCCCGATGCACTCGTTGTGAACCCCAACCAGCCCGGTTGTTCCTTTCCGAGCAAACACCTGGCCGGTGTCGGCGTCATGTTCTACGTTCTGCTCGCGCTGCGCCAGTATGTGCGTGACCATGCGCCGTCCACGGTGGCATCACTGCCACGCATGGACGATCTGCTGCCAATTGTTGCACTGGGCACGGTGGCCGATGTGGTCCGGCTTGACGCTAACAATCGGCGACTGGTGGATCAAGGCCTACAACGACTGCGTCAAGGAAAAGGCTTTGCGGGGCTAAACGCACTGTTCCAAGTGGCCCAGATCGATGTCCGTCAGGCCAATGCCACCCAGCTCGGGTTTGCGATTGGCCCACGCATTAATGCAGCGGGTCGTTTAAGTGATATGAGTATTGGCATTCAGTGCCTGCTGGAAGACGATCCGGAGCGCGCACTGGAACTGGCGCAGACCCTGGATCAACTCAATCGCGAACGTCGCGATATTGAATCCACGGCGCGTGAAGAGGCGATCGAGCGGGCATTGGAGGCACTCGGTCCGGCCTCGGAGAGCGGTTCCGCAGCCCCGAGTGAACGCATGACCGTGGTGCTGCATGATCCGAATTGGCATCCCGGCGTGATCGGCCTGATGGCCGGCCGTATTAAAGATAGGGTGTATCGGCCTGCCATCGTCTTTGCCAACGACAGCAATGGGCGATTCATCAAGGGCTCTGCCCGATCCATTCCCGGTATTCACATCCGTGATGTGCTCGAACGCATCGACACCCAACATCCCGGATTGATCAAGACCTTCGGAGGCCACGCCATGGCCGCCGGCCTGACCCTGCCGATGGCCTCACTGGATCGTTTCTCGTCGGTGTTCGATGCCACGGTGCGTGAATTTGCCGAGCCGGGCCTGCTCGAACAGATCCTGGAGACGGATGGTGCGCTGGCGCCAGAGTTTCTTCGCCTCGATCTTGCCAGGATGCTCGCCGAGCATGTCTGGGGCCAAGGCTTTCCCCCACCGGTGTTTGTCAACGAGTTCCGCGTACTGGGCCAACGACGCGTCAAGGACATTCATCTCAAACTCGACCTGGTGGCATCCCATCCGGGAACCCCACCCCGCTCACGCATCGAGGCCATCTGGTTTAATGCCCCCACCGATCTGGGTGACACCGCCCGTTTAGCGTATCGGCTGGCCGTCAATGACTGGCAAGGCCGATCCTCCCTTCAATTAGAGATCGTTGGCCTGGCGTAAAATCGGGCTTTTTCACCGGACACGCGATGGAAGCCGAACGCATCAATCAAATCGATCAATCCCTGAACTCCCTGCGCAAGCGCGTGGATGACCTACGGGGGTTTCTTTGACTTCGATGCCAAATCTGCACGCCTAGCCGAAGTCAATCGTCTGGTCGAGGATCCCGAGCTCTGGAACGATCCCAAACGCGCCCAGGATATCGGTCGCGAGAAAAAAGCACTGGAATCGGTGGTCCAGACCATCGCCCAACTCTCCCAGGACATCCGAGAGTCCATCGAACTGCTGGAGATGGCCCGGGAGGAAAACGACGATGCCACGCTGATATCGGTCGAAGACGATGCGGGCACGATGGAGCGCCATGTGGCCGATCTGGAGTTCCGTCGCATGTTCTCCAATCCGGCCGATCCGGCCAATTGTTTTCTGGACATCCAGGCGGGCGCGGGCGGCACAGAGGCCTGTGACTGGGCCTCGATATTGTTGCGTCAGTATCTGCGCTACGCGGAACGCAAGGGTTTTAAGGCCGATCTGCTTGAAGAGTCCGAAGGCGATGTGGCCGGGATCAAATCCGCCACCATCAAAATTACCGGGGATTACGCCTTTGGTTTTCTGCGCACCGAGACGGGTGTGCATCGCCTGGTGCGTAAGTCTCCGTTCGACTCCAGCGGTGGTCGTCACACGTCGTTCGCCTCGGTATTTGTCTATCCCGAGGTCGACGATTCGATCGAGATCGACATCAATCCGGCCGACGTGCGCACGGACACGTTTCGGGCATCCGGCGCCGGCGGCCAGCACATCAATAAGACCGACTCCGCGGTACGCCTGACCCACATTCCAACGGGCATCGTCGTGCAATGCCAGAACGACCGCTCGCAACACCGCAACCGTGACGAGGCCTGGAAGATGCTGAAGTCACGCCTCTACGAGCACGAGATGCGTAAGCGCATGGAGCAACAACAGAAGCTGGAGGACAGCAAGACCGACGTGGGCTGGGGCCACCAGATCCGCAGTTATGTACTCGACCAGTCCCGCATCAAGGATTTACGCACCAACGTAGAGATCTCCAACACCCAGAAGGTACTGGACGGCGATCTGGACGCCTTTATCGAAGCCAGTCTCAAACAAGGAATTTAGTCCGCGTCTTGTAAGGAACCCTCATGACCTCACCCGCCTCTTCCCCCACGCCTCCCAGTGACGCTTCACTGGACCCGGCGGAGCATTCCGGATTTGATGAGAATCAGGTCATGGCCGAACGCCGTGCCAAACTCGACGCGCTACGCGCACTGGGCACGCCGGCGTTCCCCAACGATGTGCAGCCCAACCACCGGGCCGACGCGCTGCAATCCCGATACGAGCATCACACACGCGAACAGCTGGAAACCGAACACGTGGAAGTCAGCGTCGCCGGCCGCATGATGCTCAAACGCATCCAAGGCAAGGCCAGCTTCGCCACGCTACAGGATGCCACCGGACGGATCCAGATCTACCTCAACGATGAAGGAGTGGGCAGCGAACAGCACGGCGCCTTCAAACACTGGGACCTGGGCGACATTCTGTTGGCCAGAGGGGTGCTCTTTAAAACCATGAAGGGAGAGCTCTCCATCCGCTGTCAATTTGTACGGCTCGTGACCAAGTCATTACGGCCGCTGCCGGACAAATTTCATGGCCTGCACGACACCGAGACCCGATATCGGCAGCGCTACGTGGACCTGATCGTGAACACCACATCGCGCGAGGTCTTCACGGCACGCTCCAAAACCCTATCGGCCATGCGGCACTTCATGAATGACCACGGATTTCTGGAGGTGGAGACGCCCATGCTGCAACAGATTCCGGGCGGCGCCGCCGCGAAACCATTTGTCACGCATCACAATGCCCTGGATCAACAGATGTTTCTGCGCATTGCTCCGGAGTTGTTTCTAAAGCGACTGATCGTGGGCGGGTTCGAGCGGGTCTATGAGATCAACCGCAACTTTCGAAATGAGGGCTTAAGCCCACGGCACAACCCCGAATTCACCATGATGGAGTTTTACGCCGCTTATACCGATTACCAGTGGCTGATGGACTTTACCGAGTCGATTCTGCGGCATGCGGCCACGGCCGCCACCGGATCGGCCACGCTCACCTACCAGGGCAAGTCCTTGGATTTCGCGAGACCCTTTGATCGACTGACCATCGTGCAGGCCATCCAGCGGCATGCCCCCCAGTACACCGACGCCCTGCTCCATGATGTCCACGCCTTGAAGACGGCCTTGCGTGAACTCAAGGTCGACGTCAATGCCCCCAATCTCAAACAGGCCGGGCTCGGCGCGCTGCAGCTTGCCTTGTTTGAGGAGGTGGCCGAGAGCAGACTCTGGGATCCGACGTTTATCGTGGACTATCCCGTGGAAGTCTCCCCACTGGCCCGCGCCTCCGATACCCGACCGGAGATCACCGAACGGTTTGAGCTTTTCATCACGGGTCGCGAAATTGCCAACGGCTTTTCAGAACTCAATGATCCGGAGGATCAGGCCCGACGATTCCACGCCCAGGTCGCCGCCAAGGACGCCGGGGATGAAGAGGCCATGTACTTCGATGCCGATTACATTCGTGCGTTAGAAGTGGGAATGCCGCCCGCAGGCGGGTGTGGCATTGGCATCGACCGGCTCGTGATGCTGCTGACCGATAGCCCCAGCATTCGGGACGTGATTCTGTTCCCGGCCTTACGCCGAGAGGACTAGGCTACTGCGCCTCGTCGATCCACTGCATCTGAATCGCCTCCAGAATCTTTTCATTGGAGCGGTTCGGATCATCATCAAACTCCGGCAGGGCCATGACCCATCGGTGGAGATCTGTGAACCGAATGGCCTTGGGATCCACATCGGGGTGCGCCTCGACCAAGGCCAGTGCAATATCGAGGGTATCGGTCCATTTCATGATCGTGGAGTTCCTTCAAAAATCGCGCTCATCGCGCGGCACCTTCCGCGACAGCAACGCCCATTCGTTTAATGGTGCTCGCGGGCGTAGTTGATCGTGTAACGCGGAATCTCTACCACCAGATCCGCGCCATCCACGGCGACCTGACACGACAGTCGTGACACCGGGGTGAGCCCCCAGGCCCGATCGAGAAGATCGTCTTCATCTTCGGATGAGGGCGGCAGGCTTGCAAAGCCCTCGCGCACAATCACATGGCATGTGGTGCAGGCCCGCGACATCTCACAGGCATGCTCAATATCCACCCCATGATCGAGCAAGACACGGCACAGGTTCTCGCCACTGTCGACCTCGAACTCTTTGCCTTGCGGACACACCTCGGGATGAGGCAACACCTTAATGCGTGGCATTGTTCAATACTCCATCAATAGACTGGCCCGATAACGCCCGCTGAACCGCACGATCCATGCGCCGTGCGGCGAACGACTCGGTGGCTTCACTTAAGGCATGCGTGCGATCGCGCAGCGCCTCCAGATCCGTGCCTCCACAGCTGGTGCGCAACCGGTCCACCGCCTGATCAACCGCATGACGTTCATCCGCTTCTAATAGATCCCCGTCCTCGGTCAGGGCACTGCTGATCGCCTCCAACAATCGCTGAGCATCCACCTGGGCCTCGCGCAAGGCACGCACCCGCATATCGTCCTGGGCACTGGAAAATGCCGCGCTCAACATCGTGGCAATCTCATCATCGGTGAGGCCATACGAGGGCTTTACCGTGACCGACGCGTGCGCGCCAGAGCTTTGCTCTCGAGCCGTCACGGATAACAGGCCGTCGGCATCCACCTGAAACAGGACTTCGATTCGCGCCGCACCGGCCACCATCGGCGGAATTCCCCGCAACTCAAACCGGGCCAGTGAGCGGCATTCACTCACGAGTTCGCGCTCGCCTTGCACCACATGAATGGCCATCGCGGTCTGACCGTCTTTAAACGTGGTGAACTCCTGGGCCCGTGCCACAGGAATCGAACTGTTACGGGCGATGATGCGCTCGGCGAGCCCACCCATGGTTTCCAGGCCCAGTGACAGGGGCAGCACGTCCAATAAAAGCCAATCATCGGCCTGCGACTTATTTCCCGCCAGGACGTCGGCCTGCAGCGCAGCGCCCATCGCCACGACCCGATCCGGATCGATGTCCATCTTGGGTTCCTGCTGAAAAAACGTTTTGACCGCGGACCGAATACACGGCATGCGCGTGCTGCCACCCACCAACACCACACCCTGTAACTGCGCGGGCATGACCTTGGCATCGTGCAACACACGACCCGCCACACTCAGGGTGCGCTCGGTCAAATGCTGGGTCACACAGTCAAATGTGCCGCGATCAATGCGGGCAGTGAAGGACTGGCCCTGATCGCTCACCCACTGCCCCGAGACCTCGACATGATCATCCGGCTGTGCCGTCAGGGATTCTTTTAGCGCACGTGCCAGGCGCGATACCCGACGCTTCTCGGCAGGAGAGAGCCCACGATAACAGTCACCCAACCGCCACTCGCGCAGCCAATGATTGGCCAACGCCATGTCGTAGTCGTCACCGCCAAGCGCCGTGTCTCCGCCGGTGGCCACCACCTCGAACACTCCCTTGCTCAATCGCAGGATGGACACGTCAAACGTACCACCGCCAAGATCAAACACCGCGTAAAGTCCCTCGGCACCGGAATCAAGGCCATAGGCCAAGGCGGCCGCGGTGGGCTCATTGATCAGGCGCAGGACGTCCAGCCCGGCTAAACGGGCCGCATCCTTTGTGGCCTGCCGCTGGGCATCATCAAAATACGCGGGCACCGTGATCACTGCACCGGCTAACCCATCTGTGGCACTAACCCCCAAGGCCTGCTCGGCGCGTTGACGAAGCGTGCGCAGAATCTCGGCCGATACCTCGACGGGCGAGATGGCCCCCGCATCCGTCAGGATGCGCACCATACCGGCGTCACCTCCGTGAGGGGATTCAGCGCTCAGCCGATACGCCGTGTTCTGGGCCTTGGCATCGTCCAATCCACGGCCCATTAATCGCTTGACCGATACGATGGTGTTGAATGGATCCTCAGCGGTTTTCTCCGCCGCCGCATCGCCCACCGCACACACGCCACTGGCGTTGTAACGGACCACCGACGGCAGCAGGACCTTGCCCTGGGCATCCGCCAAGACATCCACACTGCCGCTGCGCACCGCCGCCACCAGGGAGTGTGTGGTGCCCAGATCAATGCCCACTGCCACCCGCCGCTGATGGGGATCCGGGGATTGACCGGGCTCAGCGATCTGCAGTAAGGCCATGGCTTAACCGTTTCTGTTGATCGAGCAGATCCTGATTAAATTTCATCAAGAACATCATGCGACGAACTTCCATTGCCGCACGGTCATAGTCGGGGGCCGCACGATCGAGCAGGTGTTCGAGCAACAACTCTCCCTCGGCGATCGCCGACTGAACATCCTGCGCGAGTTGCGCCAGAGTCTCCGGCTGACGGGCTGCAACCGCGTCTTCGAGGGATTCGCGCCATTCCATTTGTTGCATCAGAAAATCTGCCGGCATCGCGGTATTGCGCTCCGCCTCCACGTCCACTCCATGGAGCGCACACAAATAACTGGCTCGCAGCACCGGATCCTTTAATGTGTCATGGGCTTCGTTGATCTGGGTGGAGTATTGCAACGCCAAGCGTCGTTGGGCCTCTCCCGCCCCGGCGAACCGGTCGGGGTGCACGGCGCCCTGAACCGCCCGCCAGGCACGATCGAGTGCCGCCACATCCAATGCGAAACGCACCGGAAGACCAAATACCGCGAAATGATTGCGGCCAGAGGAGGAAGAGGTGCCGCCCAGAGAGAGTGTCACTGCCGATCAGACCTTAAACGATTCTCCGCACCCACACTCGCTTTTCACATTGGGATTATTGAACTTAAAACCTTCGTTTAATCCCTCGCGTGCGTAATCCAACTCCGTGCCATCGATGTACGGCAGGCTCTTGGGATCGACCAACACCTTGACCCCGTGACTTTCGAACGCCAGATCTTCGGCGGCGGCCTGATCGACAAATTCCAGCTTGTAGGCCAGCCCGGAGCAGCCGGTGGTCTTCACGCCGAGACGCACGCCCACGCCCTTGCCCCGCTTGGCAATGAACTGGGCCACGTGCTGGGCAGCTTTTTCGGTCAAGGTCACGGCCATGCGAACACTCTTTCTCAACTATGATCAAGGAAAACGTTGCGCTACTCAGGCCGCCTTCGCGGATGCACCAGAGGCCGCGTGTTTCGCCTTGTAATCGTCAATGGCCGCCTTGATGGCATCTTCGGCCAGAATCGAGCAGTGGATTTTTACGGGCGGCAAGGCCAGTTCTTCCGCGATCTCGGTGTTCTTGATCGTCATTGCCTGATCCAGTGTCTTGCCCTTCACCCACTCCGTCACCAACGACGATGACGCAATGGCCGAACCGCAGCCATAGGTCTTGAATTTTGCGTCCTCGATGATGCCCTGCTCGTTGACCTTGATCTGCAGCTTCATCACGTCGCCGCAGGCGGGCGCCCCCACCATGCCGGTTCCCACGCCGGGATCCGCCTTATCGAACGCACCCACATTGCGCGGATGTTCGTAATGATCGATCACTTTCTCGCTATAGGCCATCTTATGTTCTCCCGAATAACGCCATCACCACGAGCGGCTTAATGGGCCGCCCACTGAACAGAATTCAAATCCACACCCTCGTTGACCATTTCCCACAACGGCGACATCTCACGCAACTTGGCCACCTTCTCTTTCAGCAGGGCCACCGTGAAATCGACGTCCTCCTGGGTGGTGAACCGCCCCACCGAAAAACGAATCGATGAATGGGCGAGTTCATCGGAGCGGCCGAGTGCCCGCAATACGTAAGACGGCTCCAGGCTGGCCGAGGTGCACGCCGATCCCGACGACACGGCGACGTCCTTGATGCCCATCAGCAGCGACTCCCCCTCCACGTAGTTGAAACTGACATTGAGGTTATGCGGCACGCGCGACTCCAAGTCGCCGTTGATGTAGACGGCCTCCATCTGCGAGAGCCCTGTCCAGAGTCGATCGCGCAGCGCCCGAATACGCTCGTTTTCCGTGGCCATCTCGGCCTTGGCGATTCGAAACGCCTCGCCCATGCCAACGATCTGATGCGTGGGCAAGGTGCCCGACCGCATGCCGCGCTCGTGACCCCCACCATGGATCTGCGCCTCGATACGGATGCGGGGTTTGCGACGGACGAACAATGCACCGACGCCCTTGGGTCCATAGGTCTTATGGGCCGAAAACGACATCAGATCCACCTTGAGCTGCTGCAGATCGATGGCGACTTTGCCCGTGGCCTGGGCACTGTCCACATGAACGATGATGCCCTTGGAACGACAGAACTCCGCGATGCGGGCGATGTCCTGGATCACGCCAATCTCGTTATTCACAAACATCACCGACACCAGAATCGTGTCGGGGCGCACAGAGGCCTCGAACACGGCCCAATCGATCAGGCCGTTGTCTTTTACATCCAGATACGTGACCTCAAAGCCTTCCCGCTCCAGTTCGCGACACGTGTCCAAAGTGGCCTTGTGTTCGGTCTTCACGGTGATCACATGCCGGCCTTTTTCTTTGTAGAACTGGGCGGCGCCCTTGAGTGCCAGATTGATGGACTCCGTGGCGCCCGAGGTCCACACGATTTCCTTCGGATCGCAATTCACCAAGGCCGCCACATGGGCGCGCGCCTGCTCGACCGCCTCTTCCGCCTTCCAGCCGTAGGCATGACTGCGGGAAGCCGGATTGCCAAAGTCTTCCCTCAGGAACGGCAACATCGCGTCCACGACGCGCGGATCGACCGGAGTGGTCGCGGAATAATCCAGATAGACCGGCCGCTTCATTACGCCACCGTCGTATCAGAGACCACGCGCGGCTCCTGGAACATCACCGGGCGACGTACACCCGAGGCATCCACCGCCGCGGGACTGCGCTTGTTTTTCTGCTCCTCGACCAGGTCGTGCAGGGTCACGGAGTCCAGGAAATCCACCATGTGGCGATTCAGGCTTGCCCAGAGTTCGTGGGTCATGCATTGATGATCATCGTGGCAGTTCTGTTTGCCACCGCACTGGGTCGCATCCAGCGGCTCGTCGACGGCATAAATAATGTCCGCCACCGTGATGTCCTTGCCCCCACGGGCCAGCTTGTATCCGCCGCCAGGGCCGCGCATCGACTCCACGAGCTCATGGCGACGCAACCGTCCAAACAGCTGCTCTAAGTACGAGAGGGAAATCTTCTGGCGCTGGCTGATCGCAGCGAGCGTCACCGGACCCTTATCCTGGCGAAGCCCCAGATCGATCATGGCCGTGACGGCAAAACGCCCTTTGGTCGTCAGTCGCATATGACATTCTCCGAATAATTGAGTGATTTAGTCGGGAGTTTATCTTCTCCCATGATTTTGATCAACTATTCGGGAAATATTCCCGAGCGGGGTGAGGGGAAATCCCCACCCGCGTCGGGACGTCGGCCGATGGCCGAGCGGCGCTTAGGCGGCCGCGACCATCGTGGCCCGCCGGCGGACCACTTCCATCAGACCATTACAGGCGTCTTCAATGTAATCCAGCGCCTGCTCGAACCCCTGCGGACCGCCGTGATAAGGATCATTGATGGTGGCCGCCTCGAACTCGGTGGCAAATCGCATCAATAGCTGCAGCTTGTGCTGCAGCCCACGGGGACACATCCGCTGCAACAGGGCCAGGTTCTCCCAGTCCATCGCCAGGATGTAGTCGTACTCCGAAAAATCCGACAGCTGGATTTTGCGTGCCCGGGTCTCCGACAGATCGTACCCGCGCTTGGCGGCGGCGTTCACCGCCCGCTGGTCCGGCGCCTCGCCCACATGAAAGTCGTGGGTTCCGGCGGAGTCGCACACCACAAACTCCTGCAGGTTGCCCGCCTTCACCAGAGACTGGAATACCCCTTGCGCGGTGGGCGAACGGCAGATGTTCCCCATGCACACAAACAGGATCTTCGTCTTCATGCCCGCGGGCACATCGCTTTTCTTGGCACTGCGGCTTAATTTCGGGCGCCCTGTCGAGAGGGCCGAATCAAACGGCGTGGTTTCCATTACGTCTTTGTCCGTCGTTGAGGTTGCATCAAATGTGGTCATACCAAGGCCTTTTCAATTGAGTCATGCAATGTGTCTACTCCAAAGACTTCTTCTTTTAATCGGGCCAACTGATCTCTCAGTTGCGCCGCTTTTTCAAACTCCAAATTCCGGGCGTGTTCCAACATCGCCTTCTCCAGACGGGCGAGCTCCTTCGCCACATCCTTGACCGGCCGATCCGTGTAGGCGACGGAACCCGCGTCCTGCATCACCACACTGGCGGTGCGCGGATCCACAACCCCATCGATCAATTCACGAATCCGCTTGATCACGCCGCGCGGTGTAATTCCCCGCTCTTGGTTGAAGGCCAGCTGCTTCGTACGTCGCCGCTCGGTCTCGTCCATGGCACGGCGCATGGAATCGGTAATGCGATCCGCATACAAAATGGCCCGGCCACTCAAGTGACGTGCCGCGCGCCCGATGGTCTGAATCAGACTGCGCTCAGAGCGCAGGAACCCTTCTTTGTCTGCATCCAGGATCGCCACCAGGGAGACCTCGGGAATGTCTAATCCCTCGCGCAACAAATTAATCCCCACCAGCACATCAAACGCGCCTAGACGCAGATCGCGCAGGATTTCCACCCGCTCCACCGTGTCAATGTCGGAGTGCAGGTAACGCACTTTCACGCCGTTATCGGACAGATAGTCCGTCAAGTCCTCGGCCATCCGCTTGGTCAGCGTGGTCACCAATACCCGCTCGTGACGCGCCACACAGAGTTTGATCTCGCCCAACAGGTCATCGACCTGCGACCCCGCGGGCCGGACCTCTACCGCAGGATCCACCAGCCCGGTCGGCCGCACCACCTGCTCCACTACGGCCCCGCCACTCTTATCGAGCTCATAGGCCGATGGCGTCGCCGACACGAACACCGCCTGACGCATCTTGGGCTCGAACTCCTCGAACTTCAACGGACGATTGTCCAGGGCCGAGGGCAGACGGAATCCGTAGTCCACCAGGGTCTGCTTGCGCGAACGGTCGCCGCGGTACATCCCGCCTAATTGGCCGACGGTCACATGGCTCTCGTCAATGAAGATGAGGGAATCCTTGGGCAGGTAGTCCACCAGCGTGGGAGGCGGCTCCCCGGGTTGGGCACCGGAGAGGTGCCGCGTGTAGTTCTCGATCCCCTTGCAAAACCCGAGCTCGGACAGCATCTCGATGTCGAACCGGGTGCGCTGCTCAATCCGTTGCGCCTCCACCAGCTTGTGTTCATTTACGAAAAACTGGGCGCGCTCGCGGAGTTCTTCTTTGATGGTCTCCACGGCACGCAAGACCACCTCTCGGGGCGTCACGTAGTGGGACGACGGATACACCGCAAAGCGCGGAATCGACTGCCGCACCCGGCCCGTCAAGGGGTCAAACAGTTGCAGGGATTCCACATCGTCATCAAACAGTTCGATCCGCAGCGCCAGTTCCGCATGCTCGGCGGGGAAAATATCAATCGTGTCGCCACGGACCCGGAAGGTGCCGCGCGAGAATTCGATGTCATTGCGCTGGTACTGCATGCGCACCAGTTGGGCAATCAGGTCCCGTTGACTCAGCCGATCGCCCTTGCGCACGATCAGCACCATCTGGTGATAGTCCGACGGGTTGCCAATGCCGTAGATGCACGACACCGAGGCCACAATCACCGTGTCACGGCGCTCCAGCAAGGACTTGGTCGCCGATAAGCGCATTTGTTCGATGTGCTCATTGATGGCGGAGTCCTTCTCGATGAACAGATCCCGCTGGGGCACGTAGGCCTCGGGCTGGTAATAGTCGTAATAGGACACGAAGTACTCGACGGCATTGCGCGGGAAGAATTCCCGCATCTCGGAGTACAACTGGGCGGCCAGGGTCTTGTTGGGGGCCAGAATCAGGGCCGGACGCCCGAGCCGGGCAATCACATTGGCCATGGTGAAGGTCTTGCCGGACCCGGTCACGCCCAGCAGCGTCTGGAAGGACAGTCCGTCCTCGACCCCCTGGACCAGGCGCGCAATCGCCTCCGGCTGATCGCCTGCCGGCTCAAATGGCAATGCCAGTTCAAAGGGGCTCCCTGGGAACTGGATCACACCGGGGTTTTCACGGACGCCCATGCTAGACTTTCGGGTGGTGTTTGAGATGCGTCTAAAAATTGTGCAATCGCGCATTTTCCCTTGTTGAGCCCTGAATTTCCATCTTTTTTTCTTCTGCGAAACCCTTGACAAAAGGGTTTTGACCATCCCATGACCAGTGCTGCTGCCTC
>JACCDX010126124.1_pt1 | contig 54201 bp, 35 predicted proteins | sample 7449681 | NCBI WGS metagenome assembly JACCDX01 (sample SAMN15323450, study PRJNA562643) | freshwater metagenome | isolation source: river surface water | place: USA:Blue River Watershed | collected 2017-08-18
CCATTTGAGGATACGGAGCTTCTGATGGTAATCCTGTTTGTGGTCTAGGGGTTTTTGCAAACTCAGTAAGAGCTTGAGCCGCTTTTTCCATTGCCTCACTAGCACGTTTGTGTATATCTGTAGCAAGACTAAACTTGTTAACTGTTGCATCTGCAAGAATAAAACTTGTTTTTAAATCTCTGTTTGCATCAACAATAGCTTTTACATTTTTATCTATTGGCTCTAAAGTACCTTCAGTTAATGCATCTAGATACTTTTCAACTGTCATTCCCTGCTTTTTAGCAGCCTTTTCAAGTTCTTCTGGACTTAATCTCTTAATAGCGTTGATTAGTGAAGCTGGTCCGCTAGTAATTAATGGTTTTAATGCTTCAGCTCCGCCAGGTAGTGTCAGTACCTGAGAGTAGTTCATTAAGATTGAATCAAGGTCTTTAGCAACATCACCTAATACTTGTGATGTTTTCTTCGTTCCATCCATGATACCTTGGAAAGAACGACCATAAGTCATCATAAATGCAGTAGATTCTTCTGATGTTACTTGTCCGCCACGGGCCATATATTGGGCGCCACCTAATGCACCACGCTTATCACCCATAGCGTACAATGTACTAAAGAACTTTATACCTTCTTCATATCTAGCAGCCAATTCTTTCTGTCCAGTACGTTCTGCTTCGTACTGAGCCATACGCAATTCATCAATTGCTAGTACTGCTTCCCTTGCTTCTTCTTGTTCTTTTCTAGTTGCGCCGGTTAATTCACTCAACAATTTAAGTTCTTTGATGTATTCACCTGAACCTTTAATTAATTGTTCTTGCGTCTTATACTGGGCCATGCCCATTCTTGTTTGTTGTGACAAATATTTTATAGTATGTTCACGTTGTTCTTCTAACGTGACACCCATATATTCTAGTTGTCTACCAACAGCACTATTGTTTAACTCACCTGCAACTTTAACAAATTCTTTTGCACCATCAGCAGATGTTGCACCTAAATATTTTAAGTTTACATTGTTTTCAGAAAGTAATTTTTTAAACTTTTCAAGTTCTTTTACAGTCATTCCTGCATTCTGCAATGACTTGAAAACATCATCCATTCCACCTCTGAATGAAATTCCAGATGCAGTTAAATCATTAAATGCTTTGAATAACTCGTCTGCTTGTTCAGCAGCCATTTCTTGAAACTCTAAGTATTTCTTAGCACCAGATGCTAACAAACCCACAGCAGTTGCAACGGTAGATCCTATCCAACCAAACCATCCCGCAAACTTACCTATAATTGCTAGACCAAACGAAACTTTTTCTACAACTTCTAATATCGTAGAGGCAAAAGCAGTGAATATCTTAGTACCGGATTGAACACTAATATTATTAGTTTTATATGCTTTTATCCATTCTTGCGTTGCTTTTATTACTCCAGATGCAACACCTTCTAATAGCATGAACGTTGTGGTTAATGTCTTATTAGTTCCTATAGTTTCAAATAATCCGTTTGATAATTCTTTATAAAACCCAGTAGCGTCTTTAACCTTTTCAGAATGATCTCTTAACGATTTTCCTTGCTCTCTATTGATATCTTCTTTTTTCTGAGCCCGTTGATCTTCTTTTAGTTCACGTTTTTTCTGATCTTCAAATTCTTTTCGTTTTTGCTTAAGTATTTCTTTTTCTTTATCGGTCAACGCATCTTTGACTTCACCTTGATCGTTAACGATTAATCCCAAAGCCCTAAGTTGTCTTTCAAACTCAGACATAGGTTTTCTAAGACTATCAAGTGCTTCATTAGTTTTACTTACTTCAGCATTTGCATTGGCTTGTTCTGGGGCTTTTGGTAGTTTAGTCTTAGCAAGACCGCCCAGTGTCTCTCCTAACTTACTGAATCTTTCTTCTAGTTTACCGGTTGTCTTATCTAAACTTTGAATACTCTTACTCGTAGAGTTGATTAAACCCTCAAACTTTTTAAGTTCAGTCTTTAAGTTTTCGGTTAATCTATCATTACCGTCAACTTTATCTTGTTTTGGCTGTATCTTTACTTTAGCCATTTGCTTCAATGATGTACTTAAATCATTGAATTGTTTAACTAGTGTTTCTGTTGCTCTGGAAAGACCTCTAAAAGTTCCAGAAACATCTTTACCTGAGGTTGATACAGCATTTAAACTATTAGATGCACTGGTAGCTGACTTTTTATTGTCTGCTGTAGCTTGTTTAGCACTATTTGTAGTTTTTAATAGCTTATCAAGCTCTTTGTTTAATTTACTGATGGTGCTTCTAGTAGCATCAGTGGCATTACCGAAACTTCCAAAACTAGCACCAAGACCAGTAGTTGAGTCTGTCAATTCTTGAATTCTTTCATTCAAGCGTCTAATTTCGTCTGGATCTATAATATTGTCAGCCATTTTATGTGATTAAATATTTAATATTGTATTTATATCCAAAAAACCGGCGTGACTAACCCAATCTTTAGAAAACCTGCACTTTATTTAAAACTACCAAGTCTTGGGAAGTACTACCCAGATAACAGTGTGGACATGCCACCAAACAACGAATTACCTGTGTTTGCTACTACCGGATTGGATGAAATTTCTATAAAGACCGTAGACGGATTGTTCAACGGGTCAGCTATTCCAGAAATTATAAAAAGCTGTGTCCCAGGAATCAAAGATCCATGGTCAATGCCCGTGATTGATTTAGATACTGTGTTAGTTGCTATAAAACTAGCAAGTTTCGGAAACGTAATGGATATAGAAACATTGTGTCCAAAATGCAACGAGACTAGCAAGTATGGGTTAAATCTAACAGGAATACTGAGTAACTTAAAGCCTGGAAACTATGACATAGAAGAAAACATTGACGATTTGTATGTAAAGTACAAACCACTGTGCTACAAAGAACATAATATTTTTAATATACAAGAATTTGAATTCCAAAAGATACTTAACAACTTTGATGCATTACCCGAATCTGATGCCAAAACAAAAAAGAGTAAAGAAATAATGTATGCTACATTAGAAATGCGTATTGAAAGAATTGTAGCAAGTATTGAATACATTAGGACTAACGACTTTAAAGTTGTTGAAAAAAGTTACATCAAAGAATTTTTATTCCAATGCAGTAACCATTACTTTGAAAAGATAAAAAACAAGTATACCAGTCTAAAAGAATCGTCACAAACCAAACCAATCAATATCAAATGTGTTAGCTGTGAACACGCATACGAACAACCATTGATTTTAAATTACTGCGAATATTTTCGGTCAAGATTATTGTATATGGATCACGAAGGTATACAAAACTGGCTAGATGCTATGGAAAAAGAAATCAATGATATCAGAGCCAATGCATTGAAAATGGCTTGGTATATGCGAGGTGGTATAACATATAGCGATATACTATTGCTCACAGACAAAGAGCGTGAAGCAATCAACACAATCATTGAAGATAACTTAGAAACAACTAAGAAAACGCAATTACCGTTCTTTTAATTTTTTGGTAAAATTTCGGTTTATAAATATATTACTAATCCCAAAACGGAGAATTTATGTCAAACAACCCATTGAAAAACTATTTTCGCAAAGCAGTATTATCAGTAAAGTTACCTAGTCTAGGTGTAGGTTACAAAGAAGGAACCATTGAAATCAGTGATTCAGGAGAACTTCCGATTTATCCTATGACAGCACTAGACGAAATCAATGCTAGAATGCCAGAAAATGTTACAAATGGTGAAGCAGTCATTAACTTAATTAGAAGTTGTGTTCCAGGAATCAAGGACCCATGGGAAATACTTAGCACGGATTTAGATACAATTTTATTAGGTATTAGAGTTGCAACCGGAGGAAAAAATCTAACCATTGAATCATTCTGTACCAGTTGCGAAAAGATGAATTCATTCGTAGTTGATATCCATGAAATTTTAAAGGGTATCGGTAGGGGTAATTTTGACAGCCCAATGGAATTGAATGAACTTAAAATCAAGTTTAAGCCATTAACGTATAAACAAATCATTGTAGCAAACGAATCTCAAGTTAAGATACAAGATAAGATCCAACTATTAAATGGAGATATTACTGAAGAAGAACGAATCAGATTATCCGCAGAAATCGTAAAGGATTTGAACAGCATCTCATTTAGCTTGATTGGGGAAGCAGTTGAATATATCAAGACACCCGAAAGTACTGTCTTTGAAAAGGAATTTATATTTGAGTTCCTAACGAATTGTGATAAAGAAACCTTTGACAAAATCAAAGACTTCACAACAAATCTACGTTCAGAGAATGAAATTAAACCATTCAAATTTAAGTGTGTCCATTGCGGTACTGATTACGATCATACTCTCAATGTCAACATAGGTACTGTTTAATTCCCGTAACTATCCATTTAGACTAAATTACTTTCTTTATTATAGATGACCTTCGGTCATCTTACCTTCTCAATGTTCACTTCGTTCACATTGTTCGGTACTATTGTTTAATCTAAAGATTCTTATTTAAGATTTATATGTTTAGTCTAACTTGCCGCTTTGAAGCCATGGTAGTGCTATTCAGCACTACCAATGGTTAAGGTCACTTGCCATGCCCGTCATCCATAGCTGTCTATTCCCCAATCAAATGCCCCGTAACGACTTTGATTGCGACCGGTTGCCCTGTAACATTTTGTGGGACTGTAGTGAGTGCTATTGTAATTAATCTTCTTACAATGCCTCGGCAACGCATGTTCTATATCTTCAAGACAGAGTACGATATAGACTCATTGAGGGTTCCCTAATAGATTGCCCTCTCGGTTTCCCAAGAATCTTACGATTCTTGTATACTCCAGATCCATCAGCTATCTTTCAAGCATCTTCAAGGAGGTTCTGCAGCCAGAACAGCAAATTTTTAAATTTAATTATGTGCCTATGTTAATTGATAATGTGGATTTTTGATTTGACTTGGTGTCTGATGTGCCTGAATATAGTTTTACTAATTCTTGGTTATTGTTGAAAAAGCTAGTTAACTCGGTGATCAACCAATCGCCGTACTTTTTACTAGAGTAGAAAACGTAGTTATCCATCTTCCATGTTAGTTTGGGTTGTACTGCGACATATTGGCCGATACGATTAAACTTCATGAATAGAATATTGAAGTCACCTTCGTCTTCTACATCTAGAAGCTGATCTAGCCACGAATCAAGCTGTTTGCAATCGCCCGTAAGCAGTAAGTGAAACGGGAAGTCCGCGTAGAACTTGCACTCTGCATTCATTTTGCTGAAGCTATGCCCAGGAACAATATCGCCTTTAAAAGAACGAATTTGACCCTCATGTAGCATTTCTTTACGTACTTGATTCTTGCCACCCACATAAGCACCAGAGCCAGGTGCACGAATAAAACTCTCTCCGTATAAATCAGAGAGAAATTTAGCGACTGTGCGCTCGTAACCTGAACCTTTTGCTTTCTGTGGACTTGGCATAATCATACTTATCACTGTTTAGCTGAATTCAAAAATTCTTCAATACTGATCCATTTCTGTGGACCTAACACACTTTCTAGCTTTGTATTGTCGCTACAAGTGTATTTTTGATAGCTACGTAGTAGATTTTCGGGTATAGGCATGTATTCTTGATTGTCAGATATTAAATCAGCAACCTCTTGAAAACTTCTGGCTACCCCTGTCCCTACGTTAAAAATACCTGATTTTTTGACGTTTTTGATGAATTCAACGTGTATTCTACATACATCTTTGACGCAAACAAAATCACGATAATATTCTCTAGAACCTAGAAAAATTTTAATTTTTTCGTTGTTGTTTGCTAACTTTCTGAATTTAGATATAGGACTAGCTTGACTGCCTTTATCTTCTTCCCCGTCTCCGTAAACATTAAAGTATCTGAAACCGTGAACAATGTTTCCACCTTGATTGTTTTTATGAAAACGTTCACACAAATATTTTGACCAAGCATATGGCGTTATAGGATCTAATTCCGCATCTTCACTGAAATTTGTACCCATCCCATACAAACTAGCGGTGCTAGAATATTGTAAATTGATTCCAAACGTTTTGCAATTACTAAACAGTTGTCTAGTAAAATCATAGTTTTGTCGCATGACTTTATCTAAATCACGCTCGGTAGTTGAACTGATAGCACCTAAGTGTATAACCCAGTCTTGTTCAAAAAGACTAGGCATATTACCATCGTTCCAGTCAAAAGTATCAACATACCAATCAGTATTGTCTTCCAAATACTGTAACATGTTTCTCCCGATGAAACCTTTATGCCCTGTTAGTAATACTCTCAAAATATGCCTCTGCGTTAATTGCTTTATCATCAATCCAATGGTCGTATGGTGGTTTACCTAATTTCAGTGTAGTATACTTAACTTGCCAATTTGCAAATTGTTGTCTAGTTAATGTTGTCCAATCAATGCCGGTATTACCACCCCTAGCAGTCCAATAATGTATTTCATGTCCTTCATCAAATAGTTTATTGAAATGTGCAATGCGATCCATGTATGGTTCTGCATTAGGATAATCTCCGTTTGTACTAGTACAAATAGTACCGTCAATATCAACTATTAGTTTCATTTTGGCTGTCTCCGGGCATTACACGATAGTTATCTTCAACACTATCAGGTGTACTAACCTCTATTATAGAGCCTTCTTCTAAACAAATTAACTGATGTGGCAACAATGGTGGATTGTGCCATCTATCACCGGGTGATAGTTTAACCTCATGCATTTTTGCATTGTTAGTATCAATGTATTTGACAGTAAACTCACCCGAAATTACAAACCAAGTTTCGTCTTTTTCTGCGTGAAAGTGCATACTGAACTTGGCGTCTTTGTTGAAGTTTAAAATCTTACCACAATATTTGTCATTAGTTGCAAAGATTGTTTCTCCGCCCCATCCTTTTTCTACGTATCCTGAAAGTCTAGTCATGTTAGTTCCTTTAATGTGGGTGCATAAACACCTAAATGTTGTACAGTAAGACTTGCTGCCTTATTTGCAAAATCTACTGATTGTTGTATGTCTTTTGTTTCCAAATACTTAACAGCTAATGCAGATAAGAATGTATCTCCTGCACCAGTAACGTCAACCACTTCAACTTTGGGTGCTGAAGAAAAAATATTATGATGTATTACTTCTGCACCTTTAGATCCTTTGGTTACTATTAATCCAGAACACTCTGATTTAATTTTGCTGTATTCAAGTTCATTGATTTTAACCCATGCACCCTGCATTCTTTCTAAATCTGTTTTCTTAGTGTCAACAAAGATTGGTATAGCATGGTTGCTTATTAATCGTTCTACTAATTCATATGACACCACACCTTTGTTATAGTCACTGATAACAACTGCATCATATCCACTTGCATCAACCTGTTGTACAGGGATAGAAATAAAGTCCTCATCAATTCTAGTAATCTGTTGTCTGCTTCTACTATCAATAAGCCTAGTTTTTTTGCTAGGTTCACTACAAACTAAATCTACATGACACCCTAATGCTTTTAGGTTGTTAAACACATTTCCCGCCATACCCTCACGTTCTTCCTTGTGTGTGGGCACAAAGATAGGCACAGGTGCTTCAGGGCTCAATCTATCAATAGTGCCATACTGGTATATGTCAATACAAGTATCACCTATCAATAATATCTTGAATTTTCTTTGTAGTGGAGTATCCATTTTTTAACTCAAAAAATATTAATTCTTTACAAACATCTTCACCTACTATGGGTTTGTCTTTGTAATCACTGCCTTTAACCATAACATCATGTAGTGAGATAAGTTGTGATAGTTCTTCATCGGTATCAAATATAACAACCTTATCTACTGGTCTCAGAAAAGAAAGCATAGTAGCACGTTCAATGTCAGAGTTGATAGGTCTAGAATCACCTTTTAGTTCTTTAACTCTTCGGTCACTGTCAATTGCAACAGTAAGACTATCACCTTGTTTACGTGCAAAAAGGAGCATCTCCAGATGCCCCATGTGTAAAATATCAAATGTACCGTTTACAAAAATCTTTTTCATTCTATGTCTGTGGTCGTATTGTAAGTGGTAAACCCACCTTCTTTGATAACCTTGAGAACATTAGGTACCCGACCTGCAAGTTCTTCACGGTGTGACACAAGCCAGATAGACTTGTGACGCCTACGTGACATGTCTTTAAGAATAGCAATAGAATTTTCAACACCCATTGTATCTAGTCCTGAATCAATCAGTTCATCAATAAACAGTGTATTGATTGGTGCGTACAAGTTTTCCCAAACATCACGGAAAGCAAAACTCAAACCCAAAATCAGTCTGTTTCTTTCACCACGTGATAGGTTATCAAAGTCAAGTTCTCTACCCAACTCTGTGATTTCAACTTGTAAGTCATTTTTAAACACGACAGTATGTGGGAGTCCGATTTTGTCTAGGTAATGAGTTAGTCGTGAATTTAGATAACTCAAGTTTTGGTCAATAATTTTCTTACGAACAAAACTATCTTTACTAGTTAACAAGTCAAGTAAGAACTTTTGATGTTCCATTGTTTTCGTTAACACATTAATTTTATCAAAGTTTATTTCTTGAAGAGCCTGGCTCTCCATTTCTTGAATCTGTTCTTGATATGGATCAGATTCTGTAGTTTTTCCTTCAATTTGCGATAGCAAACTTGATACCTTTGTCCTATGTTCAATCGCTTCTGTTTCAGTATCGTAATAAGTAACAGGTTGACGACCTAGTGTAACATTAGGAGTCTCGGCAAGTTGTGCATCAAAGGGATTATTCTCATTATTTTTTTCGTCTATTTGTTTCTTTATATTTTCAACTTCTGCTGATTGACGAACGGCTTCTGCTTCGGTCTTATAATGAGTTACTGGCTTAACACCCACGATGACTGGGTTACCAACTAATTCATCAAGCTGAAATTTTAAATCATCTAGATGACTCTTGCTAGAATTCCATAACTCAACTTTACTGTTTAGGACAGTAGTATGCTGATCGTCATGGAAGTCTTGCCCGCAAGCATAGCACTTATGTTCTTTTAAGGTGTTTACCTCAGCCTCTAGCTTTTTGTAGTTCTTATCTTCTTTGGTAATTTCTTTTCTAAGACTGTCAACCTTACTGTCATATGCTTCTTTTAGATTTATTTGTTGATTGTATGTTACTAGGCATCGGTGAGCTTCTAACTCCCCGGCAAAATCAATATGACTTAGCACATCCATTTTATCTTGTAGTGCTTTGATATCTTTGTCTTGTTTTTGTTTCCAAGCTGTGTGACGAGCTACCAAAGAATCGTGTGCTTCTTGTTGTTGCTTCTGTTTATTCCATACCACTAAATCTTTATGTGCTTGTAATTCAGCATCAATATCAATTTTGATAAGATCATCATATTGGGTCGCTAGTGCAAGCAAGTCGCTTTCATGTTTTGATTGCCATAGCTTTTGTCTGCGCTTTAAACTATCAATTTGTTCTTTGACACGCTTGTTGGCTTCTTCAATGGCTTTGACGTTGAATTCTTCTTGTTGGATGTTGTCTTTGGTCTGACGTAACATATCTTTGACAACTTCAGCCTTCTCACTCAATAATGTGATACCCAATAGTTGTTCAATGATTTCACGTTGTTCATTAGATTTCAATGACAAGAATGGCTCAGAATATGTGTTCAACACAACAATGTGTCTAAACATATCCGGAGTCATGTTGATAATCTTTTGAATCTGTTGCTGTGTTTCTTTGTTCTCACCCTGTGCATTATCTTCTTCTTTTTGTTTCTGTTGCACATCATTAACGTAAAACTTTAAGATATTGGGCTTACGACCACGTTCAATTTTATAATTGGTACCATTAACATTAAACTCTAGTGTGACAATCATGTTCTTAGCATTAGTGCGGTTAACAAGATTGTCTTTGCGAATGTTGTTAATGGGTACACCAAACAGTGCATACGACAAGCCCTGAATCAACGTGGTCTTACCAGTGCCGTTACGGGCACCGTCGCCACCTAAGTCTAAGTTTTCACCTAGAATTAATGTCAAATCTTTCTTGTCAAAGTCAACTGCTTGGGTTACTTGTCCAATACTTAAAAAGTTTTTTAGTGTTATATTCTTTATTTGAATCATAGGTTATTATAAATGTCTAGCAATAGTTTCTTGTCAAAACTCTTACTTTCAATGCTATTGATTTGGTCAATGACAATTTGGTCAACACTCTCAAACTTGAGACTGTCAACGCCTTGTGTTTCTGCTTGCTCACCCTTCATGGGAATGAGTGTCATTTCACGTAGTTTGTGTTCTGGAATTAATGTTTCACGCAAGAAGTTAGCCTCTTCATAACTAATATCAATATCAAGATGTACTCTAACATGACTGTCAATCAATAGCAATCCTTCTGGATTATCTAATATGTCACTTAGTTTATAAACACGATACAGTGGTTGACGAGGCCAACTATGAAACTCTGGTTCTTGTCCCCATTCTAGTATCATCATACCACGTGCATTGTCGCCCGCGTCTGCGTAGTTGTGTGGGAAAGCATTACCAATATACCAAATATTTTTTCGTGCCTGTCGTTTATGAAAGTGACCACTGAATACTTTATCAAAGCCAGTCATATGATCTTCGTTGATTTCCCCGTGATCGGGCATTTCAACCATAGCATTCATAAAGAATCGTGGTAGTTCAAAATGCCCGAATAGATATTTGCCACTTAGTTTTTGAATCTTTTTGTGATCCTCACCTACTAGCCATGGGCTAATAACTACATCTCCTTCTTTGTAGAAGTCGTTGATGATTTGTACTTTTGGTAAATGTCTAGCCCACTCAACACTATGAACATCCCGCTTATCACGATAATAAAGATCGTGATTGCCTGGGATAAAATATACCCGATCAAAGTTATCATTTAGTTTCTCCAGTGCTTGTAGACCAAACTGTAGTGTATGGATATTGATACTTGCACGATGATGGTTGAAATCACCTAAAAAGAAACAGGTTTCACATCCCTCTTTCTTTGCAGTACTAATAAACCAATCAATAAAGTTAGCGCAGTCTTGATTGTGTTGTAGGCTGTTTGACTTCAAACCAAAATGAATATCGGTGAAGACAGCCGCTTTTTTAAAAAGGTTACTCATGGATATAGTATAATGAAAACAGAGTTACTATTGCAATTCTGTTGGTTAAATTATTCTTCGTAAACTGTATTACTAGAACTCTGTCTAGTCCAACTTGGATTTAGACCGTTCATTTCTAGTATATCGTCACGGATGTTTTGATTGCGTTTTTCGGAGTTCAATACCCGGCAGAAACTATTTGTAATAGCCGCAGTGTAATAAGCAAATGGATTAGCAGATTTGGCTTCATTGAATCGCAACCCAACATAAGTCAATTGTAGAATTGCACTATTACGCATTTCATCATTGTATGTGTACCCACGCCAATTGAATTTCATTGCATATTTTTCGCACATCATAATGTACATTTTAGCTAACTTATTAGTAATAGTACCGTGATCTTTACTGAACTCTCCGGTTTCCAAATCACCTAACCAATGACTTTTACCAACGCAGTAAAACGATCCGTTACTATCTATTTTGTAGTGCTGGAATGGTGGGAAGTTAACCTTGACATGAACCATATCGTCAATATCCTTAGCAGTTGAAGGATCTTCTAAATCTTCAAATACTTCTTCAGCTTCATCTTCAAATTCAAAGATATCTTTAGCTGTCTTTTTCTTATCTGTTTTTCTAGGTTGTTTGGGTGCTACCGGAATATGTTCCCAAGTCATAATTCTGAATGTTAAGTCAGTTGGTTCAACTGAATTTGGATCAAAACTGCCCTTAGGCATCTCCATTTCAACATCCATTTTGTTAGCATAGTTTTCTTTGGCTTGCTGTATTGTCTCTGGTTTTAGTATGAATTCAAAAGACTTTTCCAAAGATTCCTGCGGAAGATCAACTATAAAATCATATTTGTGATCGGTTTCAGGATTTGCATAATAGCAGTATGTGTTTTTGCTAGTATGAATCTCTTTAAGAATATCTTTGTTATTCAAGTAATTTACTGGTTTTTTGGTAGGTATAAGACTCATAGTTCTCCGTAGTTTTGTTGAAATATTATAACACTTTTGTATGCAGGTTGCATGTGTTATGGTAAAAAATGTGGATTTTTGATACGATAAATATATTTAGTAAAGGTATAATCATGGCAGAACCGTTAGAAAATCCTCCAGAAGTCACAGATGATCCTGAGTTTGCGGGGTTAGATGCCGCTATAGATAGACAACAGCAAGAAGCCGCTTTGGCAGAATCTAGGAAAACTCCAGAAGATATTGATGCAGAAAATGAAAGATTAGCACAATTTGAAGAAGAATCAAGGCAGCAAGCAGAAGATAACTTTAATGCCCAAGATGCGGAAAATAATACCGATGAAGGCCCTTCTTCAAGTAGTGTTGATAGAGTAAGAGCGATAGGCGGACAAGAACAAGCAAGAAATACCAGATCACAAGATGATTGGAGACTAAGGCTAAAACTAGCCCAAAACGCTACATATTTTTATAATGTTGCAAACAGTTCGGATATATTGTATCCTTTAGCAATAACTGATGGGGTGGTTTTCCCGTACACTCCTACAATATCAATGAATTATCGTTCTAACTATGAAGTAAGTGATTTAGTACATACTAACTATAAACAATATTTTTATAAAAATAGTTCTGTTGAAGAACTAACGATAACAGCAGATTTTACAGCGCAAGATACAGCGGAAGCACAATATCTGTTAGCAGTTATACATTTCTTTAAAACTGTTACTAAAATGTTTTATGGAAAAGACACTAATCCAATCAATGGCACACCCCCACCATTGTGCTATTTGTTAGGATATGGGCAGTTTCAGTTTAGTGACCACCCAGTTCTAATATCAGGATTTCAGTACACATTACCAAATGACGTAGATTATATAAGAGCAGGTGGTTCTAGCGTAATTCAAGGTGTTAATGTAAGTTCTACTACTCCTAAGCCATCATTATTGTCTGCATTAGCTCCTAGTCTTGGTAGATTATTTGGAAGTAACCTGAATAAAGGCGGTGGAATAACAACACCTGCATTTAATAATTTAAGTAACCCTCAAGCTACATACGTTCCTACTAAGATACAGTTAATTATCAATGCGATACCGATCGTAACTAGAGGTGATGTTGCTAATAACTTCAGCCTCAAAAATTATGCTACCGGTGATCTTGTTAAGAAAGGATATTGGTAATGCAATACCCAGCATCTAGTCCCTATTATTTTACAGAAACATTTCAAAATCAATTTTTGGATATTATGGTTAACAGACCTATAACACTAAATCCATTAGATGAGTATTGGACTATAACGCAAACGTATAATCTACGTCCGGATCTATTGGCATATGACTTGTATGATGACAGTAAGTTGTGGTGGGTTTTTGCACAAAGAAATCCTAACGTTCTAGTGGACCCGTTGTTTGATTTTACGACTGGAAAACAAATATACATACCTCAAATTGAGACATTAAGAAAAGATTTAGGAATTTAATAATGGCAGAAGCAAATGTCGGATCCCTATCTAATCAACAAAGGGTACTGAAATTCCCATATTATTATAATATGTCGGTTGTAAGTACTACTAACGGAAACATAAATAATTCAAAAGTTAGAGATGTATTACGTAATGCTACCGCAACAGCCACTGCGAAAAAGGCTGAAGAAGCAGGTGGTGATGGTGGTTATTACACCGGTGGAGCAGCTACTTTCTTTACACAAAATGGTAGTACTGCGATGGCTACTTCGCAGACATTGTTGTTTACTGCACAGCCTGCAAAAGGGGATTTATCTGTACCGCAACGTGCAGGGAAAGATACGGATCTTTTATTAAGACCTGCGGACGCCGATCCTAGATCACAAGGTGCAGAGGGAGGTAATACTCCGCCAGTAACACCACCTGCTCCTAATCCTGAGACTAGTAAAGCTGATAATCAAGCATCCGATGATTCAGGACAAGACACTGCCGGCCCTGGACAGGATGAGGCTGCTGAAGATAACTCTAATGAAGGTGATGCCGGCCCTGGACAGGGTGCAGAAAATGGTAATAGCGATGGGGAGGGCAGAGAAGGTAATGGAACAGGAGAGTCAGTAGCTCAATCTGCACCTACTAATAAAACTATACCAAAACAAATCGCAGATGACCCTAATAGAAGAACATATAATCCATTACGAAACTATAGTAGCGTTACATATGTTATAAGTTTGTTTGCGTTGCCTCCTAAGGCACTTGCTGATTTTAACAGAACAGGTAAATGGGATACCAAAAATATGGAACTACTCATCCAAAGCGGAGGCGTAAATCCTTCTAGGGGTGAGTCTAGAAGTCCATTCTTTAATTATGATTTTACGATTGATGATTTAGAGATACAAACTATCATCAGTACAAAAGAAACTCAATATGCATCTAACGCTATAGATTTTAAATTTAAAGTCTACGAGCCATACAGTATGACATTCACGACTAGACTTGCGGAAGTTCAAAAAATATTAAGTGAACAGATTGGACTACAAGTTAAGCAACCAGTCAAAGCGTTAGCAGCACCTTTGTTATTAGTTGTTAAATTTTACGGATATGACAAAGATGGTAATCTAGCATACACTGATCCGTTGGGCAAGAGCGGTCCAGTATCTAGTATGACAACAACACAGCAAGGAGCATTTGAACGTGCATTCCCGATTTTTATCAATAAGATTAGTTTTAAATTAGAAAGTAAAGTTACTGTATATGACGTTCAGGCTAAAAGTATAAATTTACAAACTGGATTTGGCATGAAACGAGGTGTTGTTGATGGGGACACCAACATTAGTGCAGAAACTGTTGAGGATGCAATTAGTCAGCTAATAGCATCCTTCAATTCAAAACAAAAAGAGTTGAGTACAGGAGACAACAAACAGCAAGAAATACCTGACGAATATAGTTTTAAGATATTAGATCCTTTAATAGCTAATGCTTTTATTGCTGATAAAAATAATGTCAAATCAAAATCAGGTATGCTGCCGGTAAAAAACACGCTAGAAGTAAACGTGCAGAATAGTGCTAAATCTTATCCAGTCAACATAGCTAAACGTGACATTCATTTTGCTTCAGGTACGCCAATTTTAAAAGCATTAGATATTATCATTTCTCAAAGTACATACATTGGGGATAGTTTAACAATTGTAGAAAGTGAAGATGATCCTCCAATAGAATCAGAAGATTCGGCAGAGGTAAACCCTAAACCAAAACAATTATATTGGTATAATATTACCCCTAATGTAACTATGAAAGAACAGCATGATAACATTAGGAATGATTATGCCTATAAAATTGAATACATCATACAGCCATACAGAGTACCCTATGTAAAGACTTTGAGTGCAAATAACTTTGTAAGTTATCCAGGAGCACACAAAGAGTACAGTTATTTTTACACAGGTGAAAACACAGAAATTTTGGCATATGAACAACAATACAACATGTTGTATTATTTGGCTGCAAGTAGTACTACAGAAGCACCTATAAAGAACACTGATGCCGGAACATCATCTAAGCCAAAACCTACAGCAGGGGCAAGTCCTGTGGGTAAAGAATCAAGTAAGAACGAAATTGTATCTAACATCATGACCTTCTTATATAGCCCAGGAGACCAGATCAAGGCACAAATTAAGATTTTAGGAGACCCTGATTTTTTGATGCCATCTATAGTGTCACCTTCAATACTGCTTAATCTGGCTAGTAGATTCTATGGGCCCGATTTTACAATAAACCCAAACTCCGGTCAAGTGTTCATTGAAATTGAATTTAAGCAAGTGGAAGATTATGGATTTAGTAATGATGGTAAATTGGGACTGATTGAAAACAATGATGGATTATTAACTCCAAACGGAAACATCTTATTCTGGGATTACCCTGCAGATGTAAAAGGGGTATCATCAAATACTATGATATTTGTAGTAACACATGTGTTAAGTAGATTCAGTCGTGGGGTATTCACTCAAGATTTGAAAACTATATTACCAAACTTTCCAAAACTTACACAATCAACTAATCAAGGTAGACTTACTGAAACACCTGTTGCAGTCAACGTTAGACAAGCATCTCAGGGAGATGCTAGAAAAGCAGAACCCGCAGACTATGGTAATCCAAATATTTCTACATCGGTTACTGGAAAAACACCTACATCGTCACTCTCCCGAGGTGTACAACAAATTTTAAATCCACCTACACAATTAGAAAATCCAACACTAACACAACTTCAAAACAGCCCGGCTTATATAACGGCTCGTAGGGACGGTAAATCTGCTAGAGATGCACTAGAGATAGCAAGACAGGCATTTTTGAACGGCACTAACAAATATTAAACAAATTAGGTATTGAACAATGAGTGAAGATTATATTAATCAAAGTGGCAGGAATAAAGAATACGCAGATGATCGTGGTGGATCCACACTCTATTCTAATCCTATTATAGGAATTGTAAAGAATAACATTGACCTGTATAAGTCAGGTAAAATACAAGTTTATTTGAAAAGACAAAACTTACCTAACCAAGATAATCCTGCATACTGGACCACTGTGAGCTACATGAGTCCTTTCTTTGGTAATACCCCGAATACAGGCAGTCCCGACTCAGCAGGTAATTATGTAGGCAATCCCAATAGCTATGGATTTTGGGCCACACCCCCTGACATTGGTACAGAAGTAGTTTGTGTTTTTATCAACGGAGACTCAAAATTTGGGTTCTACATAGGTTGTGTACCGCAACCTGCATTAACACATATGGTTCCTGCTATTGGTGCAAGCGATAATGTTATACCTAATGGTGGAGAAGCAACGGGGTACGGTGGAGCAACACGATTACCAGTAACAGAATATAATAATGCTAATGAAAAGCAAGACAACAGTCCTAATGTAACATCGTCACCTAGACCAATACATAGTTATCAAGCAGCCATACTAAACGCACAAGGGTTAATTCGTGACAAGGATCGCGGAGTTATAGGTAGTTCAAGTATGCGTGAAAGTCCAAGTAGAGTGTTTGGAATGAGTACTCCCGGCAGACCTATATACGAAGGAGGATACACTGATGAATCTATTTCGGGAGCAGTAACATCAGATACCCAACCAGGAAACTTTAAAGTTATTGGTCGCAGGGGAGGTCATTCTATAGTAATGGATGATGGTGATTTGCAGGGCCGAGACCAATTAACAAGGATAAGAACTGCCGGCGGACATATGATTATGATGAATGATTTTGCTCAAACGCTATTCATCATTCATGCAAATGGTTCAAGTTATATTGAATTGGGAAAAGAAGGAACTATTGATCTTTATTCAACTAACTCTGTAAACGTAAGAACACAAGGTGATTTAAACCTACACGCTGACAATAATATAAACATCAATGCCAAAGAAGATTTAAACATATCTGCAAAAAATTTACATGTAGAAAGTATTGAAGATACTACTCAATATACTGGCAAGACATTTAAGCATTACACTGAGGGCGACCATACACTAAAAGTTGACAGTAGAATGACCTTTGAAAGTAAAGGTGATAGTATGGTTAAAAGTGGGGGAACAAACTATGTTAAAGGTGGACCTAATGTTAATTTAAACACCGGCGAAAGCGGCTTAGCTCCGGAGATAGTAAAACAGATAACCATCATAGCACATTCAGATACACTAAGAGACCAAGAAAAGGGCTATATTCCGGCTCCGGGTAAACTTCCTAGTATTGTAACAAGAGCACCAGCGCATATGCCATGGATAAATGCTAATCAAGGGGTTGACGTTAAAACTGATTTAAGTGCAGATGCTAATCTACCACCTATGCCACCTAGTGACGTACAAAAAACAAACGCATCGGTTTCATCTGCGCCAATGAAGCCAACTACACCTGCAATTGCGGCTACAGTTCCTCAAAGTTCTACTACCTCATCAGATTCAAACAACATAGGTGGAACAGATGCTTTAGTGTCACAAGCGGCAGTGAATGTGAGTTCAGGTCCAGCAGCCAGTGCTATTGCAGCAGGCGCAGGCGTAGTTAGTATTGATGGGGCAAAAACAGCCGCAGTTGGCGCTTTGGGATTAAATCCTCAGCAGTTAGCGTCTACCGGAATCATTAAGCCCGGAACTGATGCAACAGTAAATGCATTGATTCAGAAAGGTAGTTCCATTGCTGAAGCGATGCCCCCTAATATTTTTACTGGAAAAGATGGAATTACATCAGTAACTTCATTGGTGACAAATACTTCGGCTCAAGCAAAATCAATGTCTACGTTGATAGATACAGCAAAAACAGAATTAACTAACTCTAACATTATAACAGGAGCAGAAAGTTTGTCACAAACAGGCGGAGTAATTTTGGCTTCTGCATTAAATGGTACCGGACCAGTTGTTGATTTTATGAAACAAGCTGCAAGCGGCAATATTGCCGCAGCCACAACATCTGCTGAAGGGTTGAAAGCATCTCTATTTGGTAGTATTGAAACTAATATTAAATCAGGAAACTTTGCAGGTAATTTGGCTGATAAGGCAACCGGCGCATTGGGCGGCATTGACGTAGGTGATAGTTTGAAAGGTGCTGCTGCAGGCGCATTTAGTAAAATTAAAGATACACTTAAGAATTTAAAAGCTAATGTTCCGCAAAGACTTGATGGACCACAAGAAAGTGGCACTGATGCTGCCGCGGCAGAAAAAGAAGAAACTCCAGAAGAAAAACAAGCAAGAATTGAAAATAATGCAAAAATTAATGCTTCAATAACTAATGCGTTAGGTTTAGGGTCAACTGGTTCATTAAAAACAGCATTAGAAAATGCAGGTAGTACATTGCAGTCAACAACATCAGGTCCCGTTGCTACGACACCAGAAGAAGCACTAGCTAAAATGAGTTCTGCTACTTCAGCACTCAGTGCGTTATTGCCGGGAGTAAGTGCTAATTTACCTATACCCGGTGGCATAGGAGCATTCACAAATATTGTTAAAGCAGATAGTGGAAGTATCACTGCGGCTGCAGGTACAAGTCAACTTCAGGGCGATGTTAAGAGTTTAGTATCCAGTATTAGTTCTGGATTTAATGATTTAAAGTCTAAAGTATCTGAGATTGCAGACAAAGTTACATCAAAAGGTGCTCTGAGTGCCCTAGCATCATCAGGTTTACCAAAAGGAATTGCATCTGAATTAGATGGTGCTATTTCTTCTTTGGGTGCCGGCGGTGCAGTCAAGGCACCTACAGTAGCATTTGACACTAATGCAATAGGAGGGTTGATTGCACAGTCAACACAACTATTAGGTAATCCTAAAATTCCTCCTATTAATTTAGGTACGTTAAAAATACCGACAACTCCATTAAGTAAAGAAAAGACAGCGGAGTATGATCAGTTAACAAAAGAGTTAAATGAATTAGATGATTTGAAATTTGACTACAGAAAAGATTATTTGAATGCTATTCGTGATTATGGAAAAGATGCCGCAGAAACAGCGGCTGCAAAAACTAAATATGAAGATACACTAAAGCAAATAGAAGAATTGCGTAAGAAGTTAGCAGATATATCACAGGGTAAATAAGGGGTTAGTATGCCAAAATATATAGGATTTAGTACTATAGGAATAGATGAAGTAAGAAAAACTCAAGTAACTGCTGGGGTAGACGGCGGTGCAGGGTCACTAACCAATCCAATAAATCCTACTAGAAAATTTAGACTTTTAGACCAACAACTTGTGATAAGAGATTTATTAAATGCGTTGAACACTCCGCAAGGACAACTTCCCGGAAGGCCTAGCTACGGGACAAGTATTTGGAATTTTGTATTTGAACCAAATGTCTTTGACGTACAAAATCAACTTCAGGAAGAAATAAAAAGGATTATAAGTCTTGACCCAAGACTAATTCTCAACTTTGTAACTTGCTATCCAGCAGATAATGGAATATTGATTGAGTTAGAAATAGCAGTGTCACTAATCAATGAACCTATACAACTAGCTATTATGCTGGATAAAAATACCTCAACTGCATTCTCATCCTAAAAATATGTCTTTTTTACTGTGATAAATATATTATTATAGAGATAATAGTATGGCCACAAGTTCAAGACAATCTAATATTTTCGGTATAAACGATTGGAAATCAATCTACAAAAACTATAGTCAGGCAGATTTTCAAAGTTATGACTTTGAAACTATCAGAAAAACGTTTGTAGATTATTTGAGAACGTATTATCCTGAAACATTCAATGACTACGTTGAGTCCAGTGAATATGTAGCGTTATTGGATGTTATGGCCTATATGGGTCAAGCATTAGCTTTCCGTAGCGATTTAAACACCCGTGAAAACTTTATTGATACTGCGGAGCGTAGAGATTCAGTAATCAAGTTAGCAAACTTAGTTGGATATACACCAAAGCGCAATATTGCAGGTCAGGGCTATTTAAAAATCACAAGTATCTCCACAACAGAACAACTAAGGGACATAAACAATAACAGTTTAAGTAACATAACTGTATTGTGGAACGATCCTGCAAACCCAAATTGGCAGCAACAGTTTAACACAATTATTAATGCCGCACTAATTGATAGTCAGAAATTTGGTAGTCCAGGTAACTCTAAAACAATTTTAGGAGTTAAAACTGATGAATATAGTATCGCATGGCCATTTGGTACTTTGCCTATAGTTCCGTTCACTGCGTCTGTTGATAATATCCCTATGTCTTTTGAGGGTGTCAACGTCACCTCAGTAAACAGTGATGATATATATGAAATCAGCCCGGGCGCTGCTACATCTTTCAATATTTTGTATAGAAACGATAAGTTAGGATTCGGAAGTCCAAACACAGGTTTCTTTATGTACTTCAAGCAGGGTACTTTACAAACGTATAACTACTCTTTGCCCGAGCAGATTTCCAATCAAACGGTTCCTATCAACATTGAAGGCATCAACAACTCTGACACTTGGTTATTTCAGATTGACCCTATAACTGGAATTTCAACACCATGGGCACAAGTTGATAGTGTATTTGCTAATTCAAATTTACAACGACTAACTTCAAACAAAAAAGTTTTCAGTGTAAATTCTAGGACAAATGATCAAGTAACATATGTGTTCGGTGACGGAGTTTTTAGCGAAATACCAATTGGTAATTTCACTGCATATGTTCGTTCTAGCAACGGATTAACGTATGTAATTGACCCTAGTGAATTACAAAATCTTTTAGTCACTGTTAACTATGTTAGCCGAAAAGGTAGAATTGAAACCTTGACTATGGCATTAACACTAGAATTACCTGTGTCAACTGCACAGGCAAGAGAAACAATTGCTGATATTAAACTTCGTGCTCCGCAGAGATACTATACACAAAATAGAATGGTTAACGGTGAAGATTACAATAATTTCCCATTCACATTGTATAGCTCAATTGTCAAGTCCAAAGCAATCAACCGAACTAGTGTTGGTGTAAGTCGTAATTATGATTTACTAGATCCAACTGGTAAGTACTCTAGCACAAATGATTTTGCAGATGACGGTGCATTGTATCAAGATTTGAATGACGGATTTACGTTCTTTGCCGCAAGCACAACTAATGATATTGTAAACTTCTTGAGTGAATATTTACCAAACGTGTTAGGTGGAAATAGAACATACCAGTACTATACTCAAGCCTATAGTAGAAAACAAATTAATAGTGCGAGTGGTGACGGAACGATTGCTTGGAATCAATCTACCAATGATGCAGGACAAAGTACAGGATATTTCTATAACACAAGCAACGTTCCAGTAAACATTGGTATATATGGTTCAAACAACTTAAGATATGTAACACCGGGAGCAATGGTTGCATTTGTTGCTCCACCTGGATATTATTTTAATCCTACAGATAACAGACTGATTGCTGGATTACCAACAGCAAGTGACTTGACTTATATTTGGACTACAATATCAGAAGTAATAGGTGATGGTTCTAATGGTGGTCAGGGCAACCTAAGTAACGATTCTGGACCAGTGATACTGAACAATACAGTACCAGATGGTGCAATCTTAGCATTAGTTATTCCTAGTTTTTCTAATACATTAGGTGCAGATTTGGTTCAAGAATGTACTACAAAAATAAGATTAAATCAAAACTTCTCATTGGTTTACAACAACTCTTTATTGATTAACCAAGAACGTTGGTCAACCAGTACATATAACGACCCTGAATACTTTGTTAGATTCCAAAGTGTAGGTATTGGTCGTTATCTTGTAGTTTGGAAAAGTTTAGCTTACTATTTCGGTAGCGTAAAAGAAGTTAGATTTGTGTTTGACCGAGATAAAATAATTTTTGATCCTGCAAGTGGTAAACTCATGCAAGATTATATTTCTGTTATTAAAACAAATTCGCAACCTTCTAGTAACTATCCATTCCCGAGAGATTTTAGATTAAGTGTAGTTGGGCAATTATTAGAAGCTGATGGTTATGTAGATGATTATGCTGTTGAAGTAAGTAACGGATACATCACTGATGTTGGTACATTTAAAGATCCTGACTTCTTCTCTAATATTGTAGGATATACTTCTGGAACTAGAAACACAAAATATTTTACATTCTTCAGAAGAATTACTGATGCTAATCTAATGGCAAAATATGAAATTGTTCCTACTGACGATATCGTTTATGGTTACGGAACACAAGCTGATATTGCATTAGTAAAGTATGAATATAGAGTTGGTCAAGTATTCTATGCAGTGCTTGAAGGTAAGTTTTATAAATCAGTGAATGATGCAACTTCTGCAAATATAGTAAATTTAGAATTGTTAAATAACTATACTGTAAAGACAGGAAGAGAAGGCTTGTATTTCCAATATAAACACATTTCTGGTGAAACGACTCGTATTGATCCAGGAACATCTAACATCATTGATTTGTATGTATTAACCTCTGCGTACAATACATCCTACACAAATTGGTTACGTGATACGACAAATACGTTGACAGAGCCAGCTAAACCAACTGTCAACGAGTTGACACAACTATATTCAAACTTAAACGAATATAAAATGTTAAGTGATAGCTTGGTAATCAATAGTGCTAAATTTAAACCATTGTTTGGTGCTAAAGCAGATCCAATATTGCAAGCAACAATTAAGGTGATTAAATCAAGTGCAACTACTGCTAGTGATAATGAAATTAGAAGTGCAGTATTAACAGAGATGAATAACTATTTCAACGTTGATAACTGGGATTTCGGTGATACATTTTATTTCAGCGAATTAGCTGCTTATCTACACAAGCAAATAGGTGATCTTATAAGTTCAGCCGTATTGGTTCCTAATGATCCTCAATTAAGTTTTGGTGATTTGTATGAAATACATTCCTCTCCATATGAAATTTTTGCAAACGCCGCACAAGGTACGGATATAGTTGTTATTGCAGCCTTAACACCTGCAGAATTGACCCCAAATAGTTAATATAGGTATAGTAAATGGTCTCAAAAATTAGAACAATTGATTTTCTCCCAGAGATTTTTAAAACAAAATCTAACACTCAATTTTTAAAAGGGTCGTTGGATCAGTTAGTTCAGCAACCTGACTTCAGAAGAATTCAAGGGTATATTGGTAGTAAGTTTGGATATGGTGTAAATGCCGGTGACAAATACCTTGATGAACCTAGTAAGATTCGTAAAGACTACCAATTAGAGCCTGCTATTATTTTTAAGAAAACAAATACTAACACGGCTGTAGACTTATTGACATATCCTGGTATAAAGGATACATTCAAATTACAAAACTCAAATTTAAACAATGATTCTAGTTTATATGCAAATGAATTTTATTCATATGATAGTTTCGTTGATCTAGATAAGTTAGTCAACTATGCTCAATACTATTGGTTGCCTAATGGCCCTGACAGTGTTCAGATAACAAACTCTACTATTTTTGACGTAATCAACTTCACTGTTACTCCACAGTCTAGTGGATATAATTTTACTAGTTCAACTGTAACGGTTGAAGGATATAACCCAACCATTAGATTAGTTAGAGGTGGTACCTACACATTTGCAGTTAACCAATCAGATGAATTTTGGATACAGACAGAACCAGGAACATCGGGCACTAGTAAAGTACGATCTAATTTCAGTACTAGAGAAGTTTATGGAGTAGAGAATAACGGGGTCAGTGAAGGAACCGTTACATTCAATGCACCCCTAGCCTCTGCACAAGACACTTGGCTTTTTCCTTCTTCCGTTAACATTGATGTAGTTACTACATTAAAATGGGAGCAACTACAAGGAATTCCTATAACAAATGATCTTTATATTGACGGGGTCAATATTCAAACATTGATCGGAAAAACAATTATCTTTTATGGCACTGAGCCCGGTACATTGGGAACATATAATGATTTCTATGGTGATGATTATGATACCGATGATTTTGCAGAGATAACCTACACCGATATTACAAAACATTATTATACAATAACAAAAGCAGGTGATCTATCTTCACCTGTGTTAGGATTAGTTGAAACTGGATTAATACCGGACAACACTAATCTAGTTATCCAATATGGATCACAATATAATGGAAGAAAGTTTGTTAAAAACTCATACGCAGAGATACTTTTAATTCCATATCTTACTGCACCTTCTAATGTTCTTTTCTATCAGAGTGCTAATAATCCTAGCTTAGTCGGTAGAATAGAATTAATTGATCCTGTCACTTTACCTATATTAGATGTAAGAGATATACTAGGACAAAAAAATTATGTTAGTCCAAACAACGTAACATTCACAAATGGATTAAAGGTTAACTTTGTAGGAAATGTAATACCACTTGAATATGCAAGTGGACAATACTATGTTGAGGGAGTTGGATCTGCAATTGAATTACTACCAGTTGAATTCTTTGACGATCCTGCAATTATTGAGCCTACAACCGCAGATTATATAACAATCGCACGTAATAGTATTGACAAAAATGAATGGTCTAGAAGCAATCGCTGGTTCCACATTGACGTACTAAATGCAACTATTTCATATAATATTACAAGCCCGATAGCATTGGAAGCATTAGGTAATGTAGATAATCGTGCAAAGAGACCTATTGTTGAGTTTTATCCTAATTTAAAACTTTTTGATAGTGGCTCCTTTAACCGAGGACCTGTAAATTATATTAATTTCAGTGTTACGGATGCATTCAATCAAGTTGCCGGCACTACTAGTTTTTATCCTGATGGATCAACTGCATTAGCAAATGGTGATACTATTATTTTTGCAGGAGACCAATCAGTAGAAGTTAGAAATAAAATATACGTAGCTCATTTTTCTACAATTGCACTAAGCACAACGCCAGTGATTACATTGAGCGAAGCTCCAAATGGAGATGTATTATACAATCAACAAGTTACTGTTCAAAAGGGTCAGGCTTATAAAAAATTATCTTTCTACTTTGATGGTTTGAATTGGAGTCAAAGTCAAACTAAGACAAGAAAAAATCAACCACCTCTATTTGATGTGTTTGATAATAACAACAATAGTTTTGGTGATAACGAATATTATCCTAGTACGACCTTCTTGGGCTGTACATTGTTTGAGTACGCAACCGGCACAGGTGCTGATGATCCTGTTCTTGGCTTCCCTATTAAGTATACTTCTGGTAATCAATTCGGTGATTTTGTATTCAATAATTCATTGAATATTCAAACATTTGAGTATTTGAATAATAACGTAAAAATCACAGTTAATGTTAACTCTGGTTTTGTATTCAAGTATCAAACATTTGAAACTTATGAAAGACAAATTGGCTGGCAGACAACAGTAGGAGAAAGCTTCCAGTATCAAGTGTTTAACAAGATTAATGGAAATTATCCAGTTGGACAAATACTACCTACGTTTACTTGTGATGTAAAAGTAAAAGATAGTAGCTCTACCCCGTGGCCAACTATTGTAGTATACGTTGATAACGTAAGAATCGCATCGTCTGATTATATGTTAACTACTACGGATTCTACTACAACTATCACGTTGAATAACCTAATTAGTGTAGGTGCTCATGTAGATATCCTATTATATAGTGACCAGGTAAGCAAAGAAGGATACTATCAAATACCTTTAAACTTAGATCATAACCCATTCAATGATCAAATCGGAGAAATTCCATTGGGTGATATACGCGGTCACTATAAGAGTATCCTTAATAATGCTCCGGGTGTCACTGGAGTTGCATTTGGAGCAAACAACTATAGAGATTTAGGTAATCTAATACCATACGGCACAAGGATAATTCAAAATAGTGCAAGTTTAGTTAGCACAGGAATGTTGTTTAGGAGTATTTATAATTTCTTTGATAGTATTTCATTCAACTCACAACAATATTTGGAATTCAAAGCATTGTTAATTGATAACGTGGTGTCCACTGACTATACTATAGTAGACAGCAATGAATATATTTTAGATGATATCTTAGAAAGAATATCAAGTGTAAAATCAGAAAACAATTCGTTCTTTTGGTCGGACATGATTCCAAATAGGAATGCATCATCTGTAAAAACATATAGATTTAATTCTTCACTAGACACTAGTAGATTTGTTTTATCAAGGGTGTATGACTTTACATCTGCAAACTATTATGGTGTTTTAGTTTATCTAACAAGACGAGTAAATGGACAACTACAACAAATTCAATTATTGAAAGATATAGATTATGTAGTTTCTAGCACAGAAAATATTCTGACAGTTACAAAAGATTTGGAATCTGGTGACTTATTAACTATAAAAGAATATGATCAAACTTATGGAAGTTATGTTCCTAACACGCCTACGAAATTAGGTTTGTACCCAAGATTTACTCCAGAAGTAATTTATGATGAGTCATATGTTACCCCTACATATTTTATTAAAGGTCACGATGGCTCTCTTAATAAGTTGTATGGAACATACGAAAACGGTATATTAAGTGACCTCCGTGATAGAGTACTATTAGAATTTGAAAAGCGTATTTTTAACAACTTAAAAACAAGTAATCAGATTCCAATTACATACGATCAAATAGTCCCTGGACAATTTAGAGATGTGGGTTACACCTACGAACAATACCAAGAAATATATTCAGTATTGTTTTTGAATTGGATTGGTCAAAACAGAATTGATTATAAACAACACGATTATATCAGTACTAATTCATTTACTTATAACTATCGTTCTGCTTCATACAAGTACAACAACAAAAAGATAGTTCAAGGTAATTGGAGAGGTATCTATTTATGGTTGTATGATACTACATATCCAGATACTAAACCATGGGAAATGTTAGGTCTTGTTGAAAAGCCGTCATGGTGGGATAGTCGTTATGGTTCAGCACCATACACTAGTGGAAACACGTTTATGTGGGAGGACATAGCCAACGGTTATGTATATAACAATGGTGATCCATATGTTAACGAACAACGATTAAGACCAGATTTATTAAAAGTTTTACCTGTTGATAGTGCCGGTAATTTAGTAAATCCTATTGATCTAGTTGGTTCATACGATACTAACAAATTCAGCAATCCGTGGCAATTGGGAGATATAGCTCCAGCAGAATATAGTTATTTAAACAGCAGTACATGGCCATTTGACATGTTAAAGATAGCAGCCTTAGCAAAGCCTGCAAAATTCTTTGCTTTAGGTATTGATGTTGACAATTATAGATACAACGATGAATTTAAACAATATTTGTTTAATGGAAGATATCGCAACTACCTATCGTTAGATGCAATATATGGCAGTGGAACAGCGACTCATAGCTACTTAAACTGGTTAGTTGATTATATCAACCAATACGAAGTTAATGGAAGTGATTTTGTTTCTAACATAATTTCTAACTTAGATGTTAGATTATCTTACCGTCTTGCAGGATTTAGCAGTAAAGATTTACTAAACTTTTTTGTTGAGAAAGGTAGTACGGAAAGCAAAAACAATTCATTATTAATACCTGAAGATAACTTCTCTATTTTGTTATATGATAATCAACCAAATGATACTATCATTTATAGTTCTATCATTATACAAAAGACCACTAGCGGATATCGTGTTTATGGTAATAGCCAAACAAAAACATATTTTAAAACATTAACACCAAATCTCAATAGCATTCCGAATGAATTTACAGTTAATAACAATACAATAAAGGTTCCTTCAAATTACTATGATAAGGAAATAATCATTCCTTATGGTCATGAATTTAGCGATCCGACTCAGTTAGCAACATTCATTAGAGGATATGGATTATACCTAATTAAGTTGGGATTAAAATTTAATGATATTGAGAATGCGATTGAATTGTCATGGGATCAAATGATCTACGAAACATATTATTGGATTCTTACTGGATGGGATGTAGGTAGTACCATTAACGTTAACCCTTCAGCTAGAAATGTTATTATTGAAAAAGAAAGCCAAATAGTACAACCTATGGCTATAACAAAAGATAACTATGTTCTTAATCAAAACTTGATTCCTATCAAATTAAACGACTTGAATATCTATAGAGAAGGAACATATTTCAATATTAAAACATTGAATCAAGGTGATAGTTTATCTTTCTTAACAGCTAATCTCACATCTATAGAGCATGTGGTCGTTTTTGACAATGAAACGATTTTCAATGATGTTGTTTATAATTTAAGTACCGGATTAAGACAACAGAGAATATACGTCAAGGGAGCAAAAACTGCACAGTGGAACGGAACTATGACTGCCGACGGATTTATCTTAAATCAGGATAATATCAAAGAATGGCAGCAAAATACCAAATACACAAAGGGTACGATTGTAAAATTTAAAAACGAATATTATATCGCAAACCAAGTCGTTATTATTCCAAGCACTACGTTTGACTACAACAGTTGGGATAAAACATCCTATGATATGATTCAAAAGGGATTGTTACCAAACCCGAGTAGCAAGGCTTATGAGAGTACATTGTATTATGATACGCAAAAAGCTAATCTAAAAACAGATACAGGTCTATTATCATTCTCGTTGATTGGTTACAGACCAAGACAATATTTTGCAGATGCTAACCTTGATGATTCATCTCAAGTCAATCTGTACCAAAATATGATATCTGTTAAAGGAACTGTAGGAAGTGCAACTAAACTTGAAGGTATCAACATCTCAAATAATACATTGAACTATGATGTACATGAAAATTGGGCAATTAAGACCGGCGACTTTGGTGGAGTACTGAATCAGAATTTTGTTGAGGTTACACTTAACGAAAGCGAATTGACTGGTAATCCTAGTATTGCTAGTCTAGTTGATAGAAACGCAGTACCCGGCACTCAGCAAATAATTCCATTATATAAAATTAAAAACTATGGAAGACCTATTACATCAACAGATATATTACCTGTTATTTCTCAGGGCTATCCCAACAGATTACCATCTGCAGGGTATGTAAATTTAAACGACATAACACAATCTGGATATACGATCAATGACTTACCTGATAATTTGATTAATCAAATTTACAAGAATGATTATTTGTATGTAGCAGATAAGAGTAGCACATGGCAAGTATACACTCCTGTATCAACTCAAGCATTGGTAATTACTGTTATCAACAATTTAAATAACACAGTAACTGTAGAATTTAATAAACCTCACGGTCTGTTCAAAAACCAAACTTTAGGTATAATGGGATTTGATACTCGTATTGATGGATATCATCTTATCACAAGTATTGTAAATTTACAGTCTTTGGTTATTAGTTTGAATCTAGCACCTAGTGTAACAGTAATAACTGGTAGTGGTTTATCTTTCCTATTACAAAGTCAGCGTGTAATCACTGCAAGAGATATTCCTAGCTTACCATTGTTAAATGCAGAATACTATACTAACAAAGTTTGGGTTGACAACAACGTAGATGGCAACTGGACAGTATACGAAAAAACTAATAATTTTAGTAATACTCCATTCGGCAAGCCAGCATCTATTGTATCTGAAACTTTTGGAACCAGTGTTGCTTATATTCCTGACTTTGGATACCTAGTAGGTGATAGCACCGCCGGAAAAGTGTATGTATTATTAAGCACTGAAAATGCAGGTTTTTATCTAAAAGAAACTTTATCATATCCTGATACTGCTTTTGGTACAGCAATATCTTATAGCGATGAGTTTGTAATTATCACATCACCTGGACCTGACGATGGTCTCAGTCAGATTTACGTATACAAAATTCCTACAACAAACTCTATCAACGGATTAACACTACAGCAAGTTATAACCTTTGGTGGAACGATTGGTAAGAGTGTAACACTATCCAAGGATAGCAATCTACTATACATCGGTAGTGAAGATAACAACATTGTTACTCTTTTCCAAAGAGATAGAGTGTATACGTTTAATGGGTCCGGCCTAAAACTTTCTTTAGCTACTCAGTTAAAAACTAGATACTTCTATTGTTCAGGAAATGTTACTAGCAACCTTACAGAAGGTCAGCGTGTTAGCTTCTCTACATCGTATACTAACTTAGGTGTAACCACATACTATCCTATATCTGAATTACAAAACGAATTTAAACTTTTAGGAGATCAAAGAAGTTTATTATCGTACGGTAATCAAGTAGTGTTTAATAATACTGGAACTAGTAGTTCAGTTGTGTTTACTATTGGATCAGTTTATATAGACGAGGAAGTTTCATTGAATGTTACTGGAACTTTTGGAAACGGAACATACGCTGTATTGTTCTTTGCTACCCAGTCATCTGCCCCATTCCAAGCAGGAGAAAAGATTGTCGTTGCAGGAATAACACCTTCGGGATATAATGGTACATACACTGTTGCACTATGCACAACAACTTATGTAGCATACTTATCTACTACTACAGGATCTATGACTGTCGCAGGAACTGTGACTGCTCCTACAATCACAGTGTTTAACACCATTGAATACTTCCCTGTAGGCACTAGTATACCAGTTGGCAATCCCGTTTATAAGATTCAGTTTAGCCAGGATGAAATTCATACAGTTGTTACTAGCCTGTATGACTCCAATAACAATAGAACAATGTTCTTATTACAAGAAGATATTGAGTACACTAGTCCTTCTGGATCAAATATCTTTATTGTAACCGACAACTATAGTTTCTGTGGTGCATTATATTCTGCACTTGCAAGTGCAGGTGACAAATATGGATTTAGTTTAGCAACTAATAACGATGGTTCTAAGTTGTTCATCGGTGCGCCATATACTAACTTTAGCGAAGCATTGCCTGACACCGGTGTAGTGTTTGTATATGACCGACTAATAGTAAATGTAGAAGTTCAATATGATCAAAAAGATGGGCAACCGTTTATTGTCAGACCTCCGTTCTCTCCTACAGAACAAACTAGAGTTTACTTAAACGGTGTACTACTACAAAGTAACCAATATTTGGTAATATTCAGTATTATCTTTATTGATGATATTGGTATGGTTGCTGGAGATATTTTAACTATAAGCAGTGTTAATTTTGTACTAACTTCACAATTGTACAGCCAAGATAATTTGGACGACCTACGTCAGGGCGAACTATTTGGATACAGTCTATCATGTAACAAATACGGTAGTGAATTAGTTGTAGGAGTTCCGTACGATGTTTCTAATAACTCACAGAAAGAAGGATCGGTAATCAGATTCACTAATGCTGGAAAGCGTTTTGGTAGAATACAAGGTGTTCTAGCATGTAACTTATATGAGCCTACTTATCTATTATTGAATGGACAAATTGTGAATGCTTTCACAGAAGCTCCTTTATTAAGTGCAGTAACTACTGGTAATACAACTTGCAACATCGGTACAATTAGAGCCGCAACAATTCCTTCAGCAGGTGTGTTAACATTGAAAAACACGTTGACCGGTAGCGAACAACCAATGGCTTATTCATCAGTAAACTATACTACTGGTGTAATTACATTTGCAGTTCCAGTACCAACTAAAGGAGGGTTAAGTCAAACTTTCCCTGCTAATACCTCTACAGTAACATTACCTTTAGGTAATGCAGCCAATGTTGCGAACGCTATTAACTTCACTAACATTGATAATATTAGAGCTTATGCTACAGAAGATAATAGACTACAAATCTTCTTATTGAAGAACAACTTAGGACAATACAACAATAAACTCAATCTAAGTGTCTTTAACGGTAATTATTTAACCATGATGGGAATCATTGATTATGTCAAGTCTCAAGTTATTCAAGATCCTCATCAGCAAACACATACACAATTTGGATATGCGGTCAAATTTAATCAGGACGATTCTTTCATTGTAGGCGCACCTGCAAGTGACCGTTTCAATGTAACAACATTTGATGAGTTGAAGGAAGACTTAAGGTTAGATACAGTATTTGACAATAATTTTACAATTTTTGAAGACAATGCATTTAACGCAGGTAGCGTGTATATGTTTGATTACATTGTGTCATACGAAGAAAGTTTGACAAACATTGGAAACTACATTTATGCACAGTCTTGTAACTACACGGAAAATGATTATGGTACGCAACCATACTACGGACAAGTGTTAGATTATAATGATGGCGTAGTAATGGTTGGAGCACCACAATACAAGCCGGGAACAAATGACGGACAAATCTGGATTTTTGAAAATCCTACTAAGGCACAAAACTGGCACGTATATCGTGAGAGTCATCCAATTGTTGATATCACAAAGATACAAAAGGCACAATTGTACAACAATGTATCTAATGAGACATTAATTTCTTTAGATTATATTGATCCATTACAAGGTAAGCTATTGGGTGTTGTAGGAGAAAACTTAGATTACATTTCAACTACCGATCCTGCAAATTATAACACTGCTGGTATAAACAATGGAAGTATTGTTTGGACAGAAAAACAAATAGGCAAGATTTGGTTTGATACTAGTACAACTAAATTCCTAGATTACCATCAAAACGATGTAACGTACAACAGCGAGTATTGGGGAGAAGTATTCCCCGGAAGTACAGTTACAGTATACACTTGGGTAGAAAGTTTAGTATCTCCTGTATTTTACACAGGCCCCGGAACAGTTTATGATCCTGGGAAATATTCAGTTGTTCAAGGAAAAGATAACAACGATAATTTAGTTCCTAAATATTATTTCTGGGTAAGAAATACAAACAGACTAGGAACAGAATTAGGAAAAACTTTATCAGACACTATTATAGAACAATATATAAGAGATCCAAAGAACTCAGGTATTGCATTCTTTGCACCACTACGTCCTAACACCTACGGATTCTATAACTCTAAAGAATATATTAAGAGTGTTGAAACTAACTTCCATCTAGGATTTACAACAGGTACATCAGATACATCTGCACACCAAGAGTTCCAATTAATCCGTACTAATTTTACAGAAGATTTCTTGTATGGTTTTGTAGACAGAAACAGAGGGTACAACACTCCTACAAGTTTGTATGACAGATACATTGATAGCTTCTCAGGAACTGACGAGAATGGATCAGCAGTACCTGATATTAATTTACCTAAATTAATGCAGACTGGTGTTAGTGTTAGACCAAAACAAAGTTTCTTCAGCAATAGACTAACTGCATTAAAGAACTATTTACAGTATGCAAATGAAGTAGTGAAACAGTACCCAATCAATGAATTAGGTAACATTACTTTCCTAAGTGCTCAAGGCCAATTCTTTAATACAACTAACTATTGGAAAAATATCTATTGGTGGGCTGAAGGTTATAATAACAGTACTAAGGCAAGGACTGAAGTCCCAACATATACGGACTTGCTAACTTTATCTCCTGCAGACAACACTATAGTAGCAGTATCACAAAACGCACAAGGAAAGCGTGAACTTTACATATATCAAAATCAGACCTGGACTAGAATTGGCTTACAAGACGGTACTATTGAATTCTTAGATTCATTATGGAACTATGCTGATAATCAAATTGGTTTTGGTAATGATTTTTACGATAGTGAAATGTATGATACATACCCTTCAGTTGAGACTAGATATATTATAAGAGCGTTAAACGAACAGTTATACGTAGGTCCATTATTGGCACATCGTAATAAGAGTTTGATTTTGATGTTTGAATATATTCAAAGCGAAAGCCATGAAAATCAGAACTATCTACCTTGGCTAAACAAAACTAGTTTTGTTGATGTTCATTATTCTGTTAGAGAATTAACTACTAATGAAAAATTCCAAAGAGATAACGAAGGATTATTAGAAGGCTACATGAATGAAATTAAACCATATCATGTAGTACTGAAAGATTTCTTCCTAACTTATTCTAGGGAAGATGTATATGATGGTGACATAACTGATTATGATCTACCTGCACAATGGAATGATACTATCGGTCGCTTTGTTTCACCTCAATTATCCTTCAAATCAGGATTTAACGGACCATATAAGTTCTCAGCCGAAAACGAAATTTGGGTAGATGCTTTATATAGTAACTGGATCAGTAACTATGGAACACAGTTTGCTGAAACTTCTGACACTGTAGTAACTGAATTAGATGAATATATTGACAGTACACAAACATATCTATATGTGAAAAATTCAAGTGGATTACCGGTATCTGGAGTTATAAGAATAGGTAGTGAAAAAATTTCGTATGGTAATATTATACGAACTGAAGATAAATTGACTGGTTTAATTCGTGGTTATGATGACACGATTGCAACTGACCATGTAAGTAATCTTTCTATCTTTATGGATATGCCAGCAGTTGTAGTATTGGATACTGGAAAAAATTACGATATTACTCCTAGAGTAACTGCATATGTTGATTTGTCTAAGTATCCAGCTCCTAGAGTAGAAGCAAGATTGCAAGCCATCATGGCGGTTGATAAAGTAGTTGCTATTGAAGTTATTGATCCGGGTTCAGGATATGTAGTAGCACCTACTATAGTTATTGAGTCTAGCGTAGAATACACTCAGACGAAAAATGGAATAAACTTTATATCAAACTTTATTCAACTTAATACAACTAATTTGGTCACTGGTGATTTAGTATATTTGTCAAGTCAAACAACAAATGGTAAAAAAATTCTTCCAGATGGATACTACTATGTTAATGTGCTTCCTATATTGACGTTCTCAGTATTCAATTCATCGCTTGTAAGTTTTTATCATAACTTGTCCGACAGTTTGAGGGCAGATAATAAATTGGAATTTATTGCATCCAGTTACATAGCTGATGACTATACCGTTACTATTGGTATTAGGGCAAGGGCTATTCCTAATATGTCAGGAACAGGAGTAAGATCAGTCAAACCTACATTAAGATTTGACAGAACTAGTTATAGACCAATGGTAAACCCTTGGGTTCCAAATCAGTATTATTCAAGTCCATATATTAGTTTTGGTAATGATACTAGTACTCCAGTAAAACTATATGATAGTTTGGTATATGAAGATATGTCAGGAACAGTGTCTCCGGCAGGTGGAACAGGTGCAACGTTTACTGTTTACGTGGTCGTGGCCGGTGTTGAGTATAATGTTAGCGTAGAAGACCTAGGTGAAAATTATACTGTTGGTGATGTAATCACTATTTCTGGTTTAAGTTTAGGTGGAACATCAACTAATAATTGTTTAATTACTGTGGACGGGGTTGATGTAGATGGCGGAATCACTGATATATCAGTTTCTGGCACTCCTTATCTGTCAACTGAGGGCATTGCAATTAATCCTAGCTATTCAAGTTTACAGGGAGCATTGCTACCAGTACTTGAATTAAACAGTGTTGATGATAATGCAGTTTTAACAATAGACTTGAGCTATAGCGATTTAAAACCAGGACAAATTAATGGTACATATATGTATTTCTTTATTGAGCCAGACGTTGGGAATGAAGGAGTGTATACATTTAATGATAGTCTCGGTGGCGGTGCAGTCATTAGAATAAGCCGTCCAAAATTTAATCCTGATAACCTAAGTAATCTATATGACATTCTAATAGAAAACACAGGAACAGGATATATTCAGGGCGAAGAAATTAGAATTTTGGGATCTTTATTAGGTGGTCAAAACATCATCAATGATGCAATTATAACTATCACTAAAGTCAATCCTGATACTTCAATTTTCTCTGCAACCGTGTCTGGATCTGCAGTGGGTGATTTTGGTAGGTATTATGTAGAGGTTATTTCTGATGATGAAGCAAATCAAACTTGTGAATTAGCAATCTATTCCGATGTTACACAGTTAATACCTATCAAATACACAGCATTTATGTGGAACGGTACTAACAACAGTTTTGGATATTTGCCGGAACAAATTGTTAATAACTATACATATACCTACAATGTAGGCTCAATAGTAACATATGCTGGATATATCTGGCAATGTATCAATGCTAATAATGATAACGAATTTACTCCTAGCAATTGGGCATTGTTATCAGCCGATGACTATGTATTAAATGCGTTAGATAGAATTGAGGCATATTACGAACCCACAATCAACATGCCAGGAAAAGATCCTCAGCAATTGATGAAGGGATTATCATATCCTAATAATACATATTTAGGTAACAAGTTTGCGCCAGAAGAAGAAATTCCTTTAGATTTTATCTTACGTAACAACACATTCTACCCTAAGGATATAGATGTTAAGGGAGTAGTTTATAACGGAACAACTCTCGTAGTTGTGGGAGAAACTAGTGCAAATACAACTGTATTGATTTACGATAATGAATCTTTGGTCTTTAACGGGTATAACATTTCTGATACAGGTATTGGTATAACTGATTTTGAATATAACAATGGAGTATATGCACTAACTACTACTAATACCAGCCAGTCAATTTGGATCAGCTATGATGCTATAAATTGGTATACAACTAGTTCTTATGCTGCATATGGCACTACTGAATATGATAAGTTACCATTTGATGCTAGCGGAGTCGTTACTGACTATGAAGAAAAATATGGAACATTAATACACAATGGTGTTATTTATGTAGCCGGTGGTCAAAAAATTTCAAACAGCGATACTTACACCCTATACAATGTAGTGTATAATTTGAATTCTGGATTGACACAAAATATTAGAGATTTGATATATGTTAACATATCCGGTTTTACTGGATATATGGCATTTGGTGTTGGACAAGAAGTTACTGCTAACGCAGGTACTGCTGCTCCGACAATTTCAACATGTTCTATTATTTGTTTAAGCACGAACGGAAGTTCTTGGACAACACAATCTCCTACATTAAGTGCTAATGGTATCTACGGTGGTACTTCATCTAACACCCGTATAGTTCTTGTAGGTGAAAACGGGTTAGTTTATAGTTCTACGAATGCTACAACTTGGACTGCAGGAAGTATTTCAGGTTCTCCGATAACGACTAACATTAACTCAGTAGCATATGGAAATGGAATTTTTATAGCAGTAGGAGATAAAATAGGATCATCTAGTTCGGACCCTGGATTGATTTTAAAATCAACAAACGGAACAACTTGGACTAATGTTTCTAGCGTATACTTTACGTCAGACAATTTAAACAAAGTAACATATGGTTCAGATGGTTACTTCTATGCAGTTGGTCAGAACGCTACTGTAATAAAGAGCTTGAACGGTGCTAACTGGGAGAATGTTCTATCCATACAAGTAGATGATCCTTATTATACTGTTCAGGGCAATGACTTCTTGTTTGGTTATGGTCCTGAAGAATTAGTTCCAGGAGTCGTTACTGACACGTTATCTATGTATGTAAGAACTGCACCTGGTGCATATTGGGATTTAGATACCGTTGACAATCCTAATCTAGATGTTCCATATTGGTATAAGTTTACAGGATTTAACATGCAAACTGTAATTGCTAAGCCTGAATTTAACGTAGTAAGTTTCAAAAATGTAGTAGTAAATCCAATGACACTAAGCGTATTCATAATTGACGATGCTACAAAAATCGGAACAAGAATTTATACTGACTTAGAAAACAACACTGCGGTTACAACTACAAACAATCCTGTGGGTTATAGTATTGATTGGATAGCACAGACAATTACATTGTCCGGATCAATTTCTAATAATCAATCTATTATGATTGAAGTATATGAAGTTGGAAACGGAGAAGAACTTGTTAGAGGAAATTCTTTAATTTACCCAATGCAAACTGATGAAAGCAATAATTCAATCTTTATATTTAACCAGCAATATCAAGAAATTGTTGCAGACCCGGTAGTATATGTAAATGGTATTAAGTACAACTACGAACCAAATCTATCTTCACCGACAGATTTTACAGTAACTAATACTAATGATAATTTATTGATGATTCAATTCAACACTACATTATCTTCTGCGGTAGACTATGTTTCTTATTCTATATTAGCACAAGGTTCTACTATCAGAAACTTTAATCAAGTATTGAACTATAGTGTTCCTGAAACACAAGTATATGTACCTTCAGGTTCAGAAACAATTATTGATTTAGATTTTGATATAACTATAGGAACTAACGAAGAAAATGCAATAGTAGAAGTCAATGGATTACGATTAATTCCTACTACAGATTATAGTTTTGACACAATAAACAACCAGTTAGTTTTAGTTTCAGCTATAACGTCAAATGATATAGTTTCAATAACTACTTACAATGATACTTCTCGTCAATGGTTAGTAACTGATACATATACGGGAATAGATGTTTACCAAATAGTTTATATTAATTCCTCTACTGGAGTAGCTACTTTAACATTTGACACAGATCCTGGCTATTCGTCAGGTACAGAAATCTATATCAATGGAGTTCAAGGTGCAACTAACTTAAATGGTAATTCTTATTTTGTGGATCCGGTGACAATCAGCGGAGTAACATATTACGAATTGTATACCGATGTTGATTTATATTATCCAGTAACCGGTACTGATATAGGATCATATCTAGGAGGCGGTACAGCAACAACTACTAGATTTGCGGTTCCTTACCCAACAGTACCTACAGGAATGGACCCATTAACATACACAGATGGAACTAGAACTTGGGTAACAATTAACGGATCACGTGTTGAACCTAGTCAAGTAATTTTCAATGAAGGTAATGAACTAAGTTTATTGATTCCGGTAACGTCTACTGACGAAGTTATCATCACTGCGATGATCACTGGCGCAAGTCCTAACCCACTATCATTTAATATTAACGTCAATAAAAACAGTACAGCAGCCGTTTATAGAACTAACTTAGAAGATGGTTCTTGGTTGACGCAAGATTTTGAAGACCTTCAAGACGTAATGTACTTCTTTAATGTATCTAATTTAGTTGAGAACATTAATAAGACTTTAACTATTGAAGAATTTGATTCTGAATTGTATGCAATGCTACAGATTAATATCAATCAGGTTAAAGAAGTAATAGTATACAATAATACCACATTACAGACTTTAGCCCAAACTGACTATACTGTAAGTTTGTATAACGGGGCAAGTGCATTAAAATTTGCATCGGGTGTAAGTGTAGGTGATTCTATCTATGTAACATTAACGGTGGGAGATACTGTTGAAATAAATGGAGAGCGTATTAGATTTAGCACTATTTCTATCCAAAACAATACTATTTCTGGGCTAACCAGGGGTGTTGATGGTACAAATATCGTTGAAACCCATTATCAGTATTCAATGGGTTACGGAATCAATGACTTAAGGAAATTGACTGAGCAAGAATATAATTCTATTTGGAGTAGTACAAATATTGTTTCGGATTCTTATTATGATGAAGTTCCTAAAGAAGATCCGCTTCAGATTAGTACGACTACAACGGCTAGATTTTTACAAAGTAACATGCTAAACAGATGATAAATAATATATTATGAGTGAAAATCCAGAAAAAAAAGACGAAAAACAAGAACAGAAACCAGTAAATGAACATTCTGGTTTCTATTTCAGTTCGTTTGTAAAGATTCACGATCCTAATACAAAAGAAATATTAGTGCAACAACGGGGCGATAATTAATGACACAAGCAACAATTCCAATTCAAATTGAAGGATTCTTGAAAATCCACGATCCTAATAGTGGTGAAGTTTTTGTAGACAAGAAAAATGCAATTCACTATGAGAATATAAGTGTTGCGATTGCCCAGTGTTTGAGTAATCGTGGTACCGGAACCATTTACAAAATGGCATTTGGTAATGGTGGTTCTAGTGTTGATACTACTGGTATTATTACATATTTGCCACCAAATACAACAGGTGAGAACGCAAGTCTATATAATCAAACTTACGCTAAAGTTGTTGATGATACTAATTTATTGAACTTTAACCCAACAAACAATAAAATGGTCGTTTCCCACGCCGCAGGTAAAGTTTATACAGATATTATCGTAACTTGTTTATTAGATTATAACGAACCTCCCGGTCAAGATGCATTTGATAATGCAACTTATACGGATTCAACTTATGTCTTTGACGAATTAGGTCTTTTATCCTATAACGGAACAGACAACGCAGGAACAGAACTAACTAAGTTAATTACTCACGTAATTTTTCACCCTGTTCAAAAGAGCTTGAACAGACAAATTCAAATTGATTATACAGTGAGAATTCAGAGCTTGACAAACTTGGTCACAGTCTAAGATAAATATTTTATTATCGGAGTAATAAATGGCATATACAATCATAAAAACCGACGGAACAATATTGACAACAATAAACGACGGTACAATTAATACAGGTAGCACATCATTGGGTCTTCCTGGTAGGAACTATTCAGGATACGGCAATGTACTAGACACAAACTTTGTGCATTTGATGGAAAATTTTGCTGACGGTAACGTCCCATCTAATCCGTTACGAGGTCAACTATGGTGTGATACTAGCAATGTGTCTCCAGTTTTACGTATGTGTCCATCAGATGGAGAAACTACTGCAAGTAATTGGATCGTTCTAGCGTCTAGTACTAGCGCAGGTGATTCTAATTTCGGTAATATTACTGTTTCAGGTAGTGTAACTATAGGAAATAATTTAAGTGTTTCTAACACAATCAATACCGGAAATATCGTAGCTAATAATGCAACTATAAATGCAAATTTATCTGCTGCCAACGCAAGCGTAACAACTGCAAATCTATCATTAATTTACACAACTAACGTAAGTACAATTTCAGGTAGTGCAACGTTAAATGGTAACTGGACTATTACTAGTTCTCCTACCCTAAACGCAAATATTCTATTTGCAAACAGCTCCGTGGGTATCAAGTGCGACAATTATATGTACGCTAATGGCCAGCCTTACAATCCTGCAGGTACATATAGCAACTCTAATGTTTCTAGTTATCTAACATCGTATAGTGCTAACGTGGGTGGAGGTTCTGCTACATTCTATGGAAATACATTAACTACAGGTGCAAACACAACTTCAGGTACAATAACCGGTAACTGGACGTTGAGCGCAGGATCTAAACTTAATTCAACATATGCTGACTTAGCAGAACGTTTTGAAGCAGATACGGTTTATGAACCAGGCACAGTGGTTGAATTGGGCGGCGATAAAGAAATTACCGCAGTTAAAGAAGATTTAAGTGATACTGTTTTTGGTGTTATCAGTAATTCCGCCGGATACGTCATGAATGGAATGGCAGGTGACGATAACACACATCCTCCGGTAGCAGTTACTGGTAGAGTCTCTGTTAAAGTTAAAGGTAGTATTAAAAAGAATGATCGTTTAGTCAGTGCCGGTAATGGCTATGCACGTGCGGCTAAGAAGCATGAGGTAACACCATTTAACACTATTGGTCGCTCACTACAAAATAAAGAAGATTCTGGAACAGGTATTGTTGAGGCTATTGTTATACTGCGATAAGGAAAAACAATGTACGATCAATATAATGCAATACTTGCAACAGATTTTAATTCACTAATCGGAACTGTTAATGGTAGTGCAGCGGATAAAGTCAATTCATTTTGGGGCGTAGGATTCGGTAACGCAGGATATGGCCAACCCCAAATTAATGAGATAGATGCTGGCGGCAGAATAAATGCAACCAGTTGGGCAGCAATGTTCAACGCAATAACCAATACTTATTCTCATACTAACTTAACTTTGTCCCCTGCTTATTCTGCTGTTGATACTGGTAGTAGAATTAATTATCTGTCACAATTGACTTCAAACATCAGTAGTGCGTATGCCGCAAGAAATAATGCATTATCTCAAGGTACAACTTCTACTACGGCAGGTCAGAGAACGACTTCTTGGTCAAATGCGGTGTCAATCGTACATACTATTACTTTTGAATCAGGTGATAAAGCTAGATACTTTTTTAATGCAGGCGGACAAATTGCAATTCAGCCAGTACTAACTGGTGGTACAACATCTATCTACACATTATTTCAAAACTTAGCAGTAGCGTGTGGGACCATTTATTTAAGCTCACCCGTTTCTACAAATACAGTAACTATTAGTGGAACCTCATATAGGGGAATCACAAAAGTAGGTGGTTCTGGGTCCGCAACGATAGCACCCACATTAGGATACTATGGATTAGGAACAACTGATTCTCAGGTATTTAAACAATTAGCCACCGGTCTAACACCCTCAGGATATGTAAATTCTTTTATTAGCGTTAATATGAGAACTAACGGTCCGCAGGGATCCAATGGGGATAACGGTAGTGTTATAACCGTAACAACTACATTTGATGAAGTTCCTAACAACCTAGTAGTGAATGCGACAGCTACGACTGTTAACTGTACAATACGACCACCTTCATCTGCGAATTTGACAAATACTTGGGGAACAGTAACGGTTACAGCCACACAATCAGGAACATAATTATGACATACGCACAAAATAGTTTAGTTGAAGCCGCCGACTACAATAACTTAAGGACCACATATAATAATTTATGGGGTGTCGGTTCGGGAAGTTATGGTTTAGGACAAGCTACCACTTTAAATAGCGTAGCAGTAGACAGCAGTGTGACTTATTCTGAATGGCAAGCATTGGGCAATGGTATCAGTAATTTAGGATCCCATCAACAAAGCGTATTAACAAAATTACCAGCATTTAATAGGGGAGATTTGATTGCATATACCTCTGCATTAGGTTCAAATTTGACCACATTAAATAATAACAGAGGATGGGCTAGAGCGCAAGGTAATACACTTACTCCGGTTACAACGCAAACTACCTCTACGTGGAATAATGCATTAACATTCACTCAAACAGTTACATTTCAGTCAGTAGATAGGGCTAGGTATTTTTTTAATGCCGGTGGACAGATAATTATTCAGCCTGTATTCTCTAGTAGTAGTGGTACCGTAGGGGCAACTTTCTTTAGTAGACTGGCTGCATTATGTGGTTCATGGATAATTAGTGGTGTAGGCGGAACTATTGCAGGCACAACATACACCCCTTTTACTAAGAGTGGCGGTACAGCAAGTGTATCACCTTCTAATATTAATACTTCCCTAGGATATTATGGACTTACTACATCATACCAGCAAGCTATAAAAATTCTAAGTGATGGAACCATTCCTAGCTCTAGTATAGGTGGTTCTTATGGTACTGGTTCCTACATACAGTTAAATGTAAAAACTGATGGAGCAACAGGAAGTAATAGTGGTAATGGAAGTGTTTTAAGTTTTCAAACAATTTGGGATGAAGTTCCTAATGGTTTAGATGTTATAGGAACTACCAGTGTTCAGTGCATTATAAAACTACCTAGTACAAGTTTTATTACTAGTACTTGGGGAACAATTTCTGTAAGCGGAACAGTAACAGGTAGTTAATATGACATATCAAAGATTCGGTACAGTATCTGCAACAGATTACAACAATTTCGCAAATACTATCAATAGTATTTACGGAACAGGTACGTCTAATAAAGGTTACGGACAACCGTTATTAACTTCCGTCAGTCAAGGAAATACTGTTGGTGATACTGAATGGCAAAATCTACGCACAATCGTTACTAACATTGCATCGCATCAGGGTACATCTATCACCGCAATACCTTCGTTTAACGAAGGTGATATAGTTACATTTAGGTCTGCACTATCATCCGGTATAACAAGTGTACAGAATAATTTTCAGAACGCTTCAACACAAGGTACAACGTCTACTACAACAACTGCCTATTCAGGAACTTGGAGCAATCTATTAACGTTTACACACATAGTAACATTCCAAAGTGGTGATAGAGCAAGATATTTCTTCAACGCAGGTGGACAACTTGTTTTAGGTTTTACTAAAACGGGCTCGGCCGCAATGGATTTAGTTTGGCAAGGATTGCTTAGTAAATTGGGCACATTGGTAATTAGCAGTGGAAGTGTCGTTTCCACATCTACTTCAAGTATTGCAGGAACTACATACACAGGATTTACACAAGTTAGTTCAAATGCTAACAAAACCTTAGGTAGATCAATATACGAATCTAGTTATGGATACTATAGAATTCCTACAACAGATTCAACAATTTTTAAACAGACTGCTGCCACATCTACTTCAGATACTGGGTATGGTGTATCGTATATCAAAGTAGATATTAGAACAAATGGGTCGCAAGGACTCAATGGCGACAATGGATCTACATTAGTTATAACCACTACATGGGACGAAGTTCCAAACGGAATGTTATCATCAAACGGTACTTCCATGACATTAACTGTAAAACCACCTAGCACAAGCTACCTAACCAATACTTGGGGAACAGTTACTGTTTCCGGTACAGTAACAGGATCATAATTTTCAGGTAGATAAATTCTTCAGTAAATATTTCAATGAATACTGAAGACCTAATTAAAGAAGCCAAAGCTAGGTTTCATGTAAATTACCAAAAAATACAACTCACAGAAAAATACAAGGGTAAGCTAATTTTTGCTGACCAGCAAGGCCTTTGGAAGGCAGACGATAAATTGTTTGCATTATTGGCATGTTTAACCAATGATGAAATTATTTTATTGGACTTGTATAACAACCCTGTAAAAGTCAATCGTGCTATACTTTTAGAAAAAGCAAAATCCATCTATACAGAAACAATGCTTGAATGGTATTCAGAATTTGAATCATTGAAGAACAATAGATGAAGGGCGTTTTACTTTTTGCATTTAATAGTCCAACCGTTGACTATTTTAAAATGGCAGTTTACACAGCTAAACGAGTTAATAAATTTTTAAATCTACCCGTATCTGTGGTTACGGACAGTAATACAAATATCACTGATTATGACTATCAGTTTGACAATGTGTTTATTGTAAATAGTGATTCTTCTAATGTTAAAAGTAAACAAGTTTGGATTAACAAGGGAAGATACCAAGCATATGATTTATCACCATACGATGAAACGTTATTGATTGACGTTGATTATGTTATAAACTCCAATCAATTGTTAAAGTTATTTGAGATATATGATGACTTTATGTGTCCAAAAAATGCACAATACTTGTTATTTGAAACTGCAAATACTGAAATGATCAGCCAAAAAACATTTCAGGCATTATGGGCTACAATCATTGTTTTTAAGAAAACTAAAAAGGTTAAGCAAATATTTGAGTGTATGAAAATGGTTCAAAACAACTATGCATACTATGTTGAGTTGTATGATATTTTAGGATACACATTTAGAAATGATTTTGCTTTGACTATAGCACTTAACATAGTTAACGGACAAACAGAAGATCCATCAAACTATATGCCATGGGATTTACTGCACGTAAACAAAGAAATAAAAGTACATAGAAAATCTGATACTAGTTACCTAGCAATAGAAACATTGGGTAACCGAAAAAAGTATTGTTATGTAAATGATACAGATTTTCATTGTTTAGATAAAGAAACATTTATTGAGTTAATGAATGAATAAAGGATTCGTAATACTAGCACAAAACAATAATTTTACAAATTATATAGAGTGTGCAGAAGCATTGGCTACAAGCCTAAAACATGCAATGCCCAATTGCAACATAACATTAATTAGCAATGACATAAGCATGTGCAATTACATTGATAACGTAGTAGAATTGCCCTACGGCGATTTATGCGAAGCTGACGAGTGGAAATTAATCAATGATTGGCAAGTATACGAGGCCAGCCCATATGACTATACTATCAAACTTGAAGCGGACATGTATGTACCAAACAATATTGAGTATTGGTTTGATATATTAAAAGATAGAGATATAAATGTATGCTCAACTATAAGAAACTATAGAAACGAAATATCTGATGTTCGTGTTTATAGAAGATTCATAGATGACAATAACTTACCTGATGTTTACAATGCTATAACTTACTTTAAAAAGTCTGACACTGCTAAAAAATTTTTCTTGTTGGTTAAAGATATATTTGAGAATTGGGACGAATATAAAAAGGTACTAGTCTGTAATACTGATGAACCTATAACAACTGATTGGGCCTATAGCATAGCTTGTCATATCATGGGTGTTGAAAATACAATAATGCCAGAGTTCAGTGGTTTTAGTATGGTTCACATGAAACAATTCATAAACGGTTTGGCTACTGACGATTGGACAAACGAATTGGTTTACGAGTTTACTGATCCACTTAGAATCAATATGTTTACTCAAAATTATCCAGTGCATTATCACATCAAAGACTTTGGGAAAAAAATAAAGGACAATTATGGTTGAACTGAGACTGTATTATGATGACATTGGCAACGTTTTGTTTTATACTTGTGATAAGCCTGAGGGTAACTTTATTGTCATTGATAAAGATGTTTATGCCCAATGTAGATTTGATATTAAGATAGTTGATGGAAAAATCGTTAGACCAGAACAAGCGATTGTGATTAGGAAGATGATTCCGTCAGTTGAGGGCACAAAGTGCAGTAAAGAGAATATTAACATTGTAGTAAATGACACATACTCAGGTGACACAATTTATTGGAAACTAAAACAATATGAATTCAAAAATAATTGATGTTGCAGACTTAGACTGCATCTATCTAAGTTATGACGAACCGCAGAAAGAAGAATTCTGGGTCAAGATTAAAAACATGATTCCATGGGCACGTAGAGTTGACGGAGTCAAAGGCAGTGATGCCGCACACAAAGCCGCAGCAGAAGAAAGTTTTACTGAACGTTTTATACTTATTGATGGGGACAACATGCCCGACATGGAGTTCTTTAATCTAACATTAGACTTTACCGATAAAGAACCTATCTATGAGAAGGCACAATATAGATGGCGAGCTAGAAACCATATCAACGGATTGCGCTATGGTAACGGTGGCATGAGTTGCTGGACAAAAGAGTATGTTATGAATATGAAAACTCACGAAGCCAGTGACGGTAATGATACGCATACAGTTGACTTCTGTTTAGACTATCAGAACAGTATCTATTGGGCAATGCATGATTGTTATTCAACAACTTACCCTAACTATTCACCGTTTCAAGCATGGCGTGCTGGCTTTAGAGAAGGCGTAAAGATGTGCTTAGTTGGTGGCAAAGTTCCTGACATTAACGACTTCAAACGCAGTGTAGCAAGTAGAAACATGAACAACTTAACAATCTGGCACAATGTGGGTATGGATGTTGAGAACGGGGAATGGGCTATTATGGGGTCACGCATGGGAACTCATATGGCTATGCTCACCGATTATGACGTTAAGAATGTACAATGGTTTGACAACTATGTTGACATGTGGGACAAGATTAAAAACGAAGATCCATTAGAGTTGTCAGAATCATATGGGATTGAACTCAATACAAAATTGGGATTGCCAATGTGTGCATTTGATAGTCAGCAAAGCAGTTTCTTCAAACGTCACTACAATGCAGATAAGTATAATCTAGGTCCACTAGTAAAAGAAATTGATGTTATCAGAAAGATAGAAGGTTGGTAATGGAATACGAAGAATATCTCAAACAAGTAAACACAGAAATTAACGAAGTTAGTCCTAGCTTCTGTGTAGCAAAATGGAAGCAAGTTACAATGCACTTGCAAAACGGTCACAATCACAGTTGTCACCACCCAGCAACACATTATGTAAGTGTTGATGAAATCAAACGCAATCCCACAGCATTGCACAACAGCGATTATAAAAAGCAACAACGCAAGTTAATGCTTGAAGGCCAACGCCCAAGCGAATGTGATTATTGTTGGCGTGTTGAAGACACACCTGGTAATCACTATAGTGACCGCACATACAAGAGCGCAGATAATAATTGGGCAAGACCTTATATCAATGAAATCACACAGACTCCTTGGTATAGTGATGTTGATCCTAGCTATGTTGAAGTTAGCTTCGGTAACGTTTGTAACTTCAAATGTAGTTACTGTGCCCCACATATCAGCAGTCAATGGATGGAAGAAATTGAACGTTTTGGTCCTTACCCTACTACACACAAGTTCAATAACTTGGGCTGGATTGAATCACAGAATCTAATGCCTATCCCTAACAATCAGGACAATCCATATGTTGATGCATTCTGGAACTGGTTCCCTGATATGTACAAGAATCTAAAATACTTTAGAATCACAGGTGGCGAACCCATATTAAACAAGAACACATTTAAGGTTCTTGATTATATCATTGCGAATCCTAATCCAGAATTAGAAGTTGCAATCAATACTAACATGAACCCACCTAAAGAATTGTTTGATAGATTCTTAGAGAAGGTCAAGATTATCATAAACGAAAAGAAACTAAAGAACTTTAAGTTGTTTACCAGTGCAGAAGCACACGGTAAGCAAAGTGAATATATTCGTTTTGGTATGGATTATAATCAGTGGCTTGAGAATATGCACAGAACATATCGTGAAGTTCCCGGTATTCAATTCACTATTATGAGTACATACAATTTATTGAGCATTCCCTCATACAAACTGTTCTTGCAAGATGTATTGGATTTGAAGCGTGAATACGGTACACCAACATATAGTCCGTTGTTGCTAGATATTCCATATCTACGCCATCCTGAGCATCAAACTGTGTTCATTATGGACAAAGAACATCTACAAATGATTGATGAACAAGTGACATTTATGTGTCAGAACATTGAACACAAAGATTGGCACAGTACGAGCAATCGTGGATTCTACCTATCAGAAGCAGATAAATTAAAGCGTATCTATACAATGGCTAAAAATAGTGCAGAGAATCCAAACGAATGGACTAGTGTTAATCGTAGAGATTTTGCAGTCTTTGTAGATGAACATGATCGCCGTCGTGGTACAAACTTTGTTGAAACATTCCCAGAACTAGAAAAGTTCTATAAGATGTGTAAGGAACTCTAATGAGTAGATTCTTTGCTTTTGGTTGTAGTTACACACGTTATTCGTTTGCTACATGGGCAGACTATGTGGGTGCAAACTTTGATGAATACTGTAACTATGGCCGAGGCGGCTGTTCTAACACATTCATAATGAATAGGTTTATTGAAGCAAACGAAGTACATAACATTAACAGTAACGATTACGTCATTGTTATGGTTACTGGCTTTGGTAGATTCTCGTACATGCCCAAGATGACTCCTGATAAAAAGGTTCCTGAATGGGTTACTAACGGAGACTTGTACGAGTACTATACCCACACTAGAGATAAAAAGATTGAGGGCTTTTTAGAACATATGTATAGCGATGATTGGGCAGTGTATATGTCTTGGATCGCTATCAAAACAATCAAGCAAATGCTTGATGCAAAAAACATCCCGCACAAGTTTTTAATGTCAATGGATAATCGTCATTACTTAGAAACTGATGGATCTAAATGGGGAAAGAAATATAAAATAAATCAATTGTCAGTTAACAGAGCGCAAGACATTTATACTATGTTAGATGATAAACAATCATTTGACGAATGGAAAGGTGAGCGTTATGTTGACAAAGACTATACCATTTGGACTGAGGAAAATAACAGGTCGGATCATCACCCTACACAAAAAATGCATTATGAATATCTAAAAGACAAACTTCCGGAGTTTAGTACTGATAAGTCACTAAAAGCATTTAACAAAGTAGAAAAGATTTTTATTAATGATAGTCAACCGAAACAGGGGCATAGGTTCGTGGTTGAATATCAAAATTATGTTTTAAGAAATTTACTATGAAAGAAACAATTCCGTTATTGTACGATTGTGTATTACCCAACGGTCCATTACCCAATGCCATGATCACTGAATTCGGAGTATTAAACTACATGCATAGTTTACACGCCGACCAACGACATTTTAATTTACTTGAACAAGAATATGGACACAATGATAGTACATTAGCAGGATCCATATTTAATAATAATTTAGGACAGTTCCCCAACAGCCTTAGCGGGTCGCATTTAAAAAGCCCATGCTATACACAATACTTTGAAATTAAAGAATCAAGTTTGTTCTTTGGGTGCAACGACCGTTTTAAGTATGTATACCCTATTAAAATGACCCCACACTTTGATAGATTTGTAGGTCGTATGCATATGGGTAGTAAAATCAATGGAGAGTATTTTTGGAAATATATTTCTTCAATTGCACTTAATCATGTAAGAACCGGTCGTGCATTGATAATGATTGATTATGCACAAGAGAATTTCATAGACAAAGGTCTTTATGAAATGATGCACGAATGTTTAAAATACAGTGGCATTCCAAAAGAACAGATTGTCTTAGGATTCAACAGTTTTAATGCACAAGAAGTCTACGAAAATTGGTTCCCTGAAAATGAACGAATGTTGACTGTAAAGAACTGGCCTTTTGTATTAACCAATACATCACATCATTATACACAAAATCCATCTCAAAGGATGAGTTATACTGAGTTTATTGAATCAGAGAATACAATTAGAAAATACAAGTTTTTATTCAAAGTTCGTAGACCTAGAACTCATAGACTTGCTTTTCTAGCAAGATTAATTACTGATGGATTAATTGATCAGGGTGATTGGTCATGCTTATCACCAGTGAATGCTACTGATGATGAATTAAATTGGATGATGCGTGACTTTGATATTACGTTTGATATTGATAAAGTCAAAGAAGCACTAAAGAATGTGCCTAAGAATTTAGAAAGTGAATCCGGTACACATTACACAGAAGTTCGTGCTTGGACTGACACTCACCCGAATGCATATAGAAACAGTTATTTTTATGTTTGTACCGAGACATTTACGCATGAACCTCACAAATCATTAACTGAAAAAGTCTTTAAACCTATCGTTAATTTTCAACCATTCTTATTTGTTGCTTATCCAGGTGCATTACAATTATTGCGTGAGTTAGGATTTAAAACATTTAGTCCATATATTGATGAATCATATGATGATGAAAAGGATAGAAACACTAGGATGAAAATGATTTACGATGAGGTTACCAGACTAACCAATATGTCTGTTGAAGAACTTCATAAATGGTACTGGGGAATGAAAGACATATTGATACATAACAATCAGCATCTGTTAAATTATTGGAAAAATAATCCACGATGCATTGATTTCATTAAGTACATTAATGAGAGAATAAAAGAATGAATTACAAGAATTACAATTGGAACCATTTTGATACTTCTTATTTGAACAAATTCGGGACAGAAGTCCCGATTTATTCGCCTTCTGTTTACAGAGAATATCGCGGTGAAATATTCACTACATATCATACAACAGACCACCCAGTAAACGGAAAATTACCCGATAATTGTAATGTTCACACACGATTCAGTAAATCATACAAAGGTGTACTACGTGGATTACATTATGACAATAAGACATACAAATTGGTACAAGCATTAGTAGGAGAGATATATCTAGTTGTATTGGATTATAGACTAGATAGTCCTACATATGGGCAATATGAATCATACATTATAAGCGAAAAAACACGTGACCAAGTACTGATTCCCCCCGGATATGCTAATGGGCATTTTGCAATAACTGACTGTATTTTTCACTACAGTTTATTTTATCAGAATGAATATGTTGACGAGAATATGCAGGGCGTAGTTAAATGGAATGATAGTCGTTTCAATATTGAATGGCCCACAAACGAACCTATATTACAGAGTAGAGATAGATGATTAAAAACTTAGACCAATATGCAATCGTAAGAGATATAAACTATACTGAACAAGATTTAATTGATTTTGAAAATCTAATTGTCAGTCACTGGGAAAACGCCAAGATACGTGGCCCTATTCATTTAAGTAATGGAAATGAAAATCAATTAATAGAGATTTTCAAACGTATTAAAACAACTGATTGGGTATTCAGTACTTGGCGTAGCCATTATCATGCGTTATTAAAAGGCATTGATAGTAAATGGTTAGAGAATGAAATATTACAAGGTAAATCAATTACTATTTGTAAGATGGATGAAAATTTCTATTCTAGTGCTATTGTAGGTGGCACATTAAGTATTGCCCTAGGAGTAGCGCAGGGCATTAAAAAGAATAATGGTACTGAGAAAGTATGGTGCTTTATCGGTGATATGAGTTTTGAAAGTGGCATATTCTATGAAGTACACAAATATGCTAGAAACTTTGATTTACCTTTATATTTTATTGTAGAAGATAACGGAGTTTCAACATATACACCTACTGATGCTACATGGAATATTAAACGTGATATTCCAACTGATGTAATTCATTATAATTATAAATCTAAATATCCTCATTATGGGTCTGGCAAATGGGTAGTATTCTAAAAGTAGTTTATGACCACTGGGTTCCAGTCTATGATAATGTAAGAGCACCATTACCAAATGGTAGACATAATCTAGTTAATCAAGAAATTAAAAAGAAAAAGGATATACATGTTTGGAATTCATTGAATGATATACCTGTTAGTCATCAAGCAGGTATATTTGACCATTCTAATTTCTACAGTTATTTTGCTAGATATTGTGGGGTTGATAATGTAATATCAACTGACGAGATTAAATCTGATGAATCAATCTATTTGTATCCTATAGAGATTCGTACATCTATTGACACCGTTTATAAAAATAACAAGTTCACATTCAATGGCACAGACATAGAATATAATCTAATTGATACTATCTCGGATAATGCATTAAATCATATGCGTAATGGGAATTTAAAAGTATTGATTAACATGGCGCATGATCCATTAGATAGTAGTGATACTATTAATAAAATATCAAATCACTTTAAAAATTTCGGAATAGATCCAAATAATGTAATTGTACTATTAGGAAACGACCTTAACAAGGAATACAAAAGATATTACTTTGACAACATTACCTTAGTTTATACTCAATATCTAATGTTCCAGCAGGCTGCAAGAGCCGCTGTCAATTATCCATTTACTAGTACATTGGGTTATGTTTCTGATTTGTTTAGAGAATCCGATCTCAATAATCAAATAAAGCGTCCTAAAAAGTTTCTATCATTCAATAGAACTATGAGAGACCATAGATACGCATTAATGTATTATATGATTAAGAATAATATATTATCTGAAAACGTTGTTAGTTTTCTAAATGATAGTAATATTTCGGTTGAGGGTATAGTTAATAAATTAAGACCTTTAATTGATGTTGATGAATCATATTGTCAAAAAATAAAAGAATTATTGCCTTATCAACTTGATACACAGCATTTAACTAATGACCAAAGACAAGGGTTTACCAGTGATAATACACTAAAAGAGTTCTATCAAAACACATATCTTAGTATATGCACCGAAACTAGATTTAGTCACGGAGAAACTGTTTTTGTATCTGAGAAACTATGGAAGCCTATAGCAAATTTGCATCCATTTATATTATTGGGTAACTACGGTACTCTTAAATGGATAAAAGAACTAGGGTTTAAAACATTTCACCCATTCATTGACGAATCATACGATAGTGAGACTAACCCAAAACTCAGATTAAAAATGATTTTTAACGAAATTGACAAGTTAAATAACATGTCAATAGACGAAATTCACAACTGGTATTATTCAATTACCGACATTCTGATACACAATCAACAACATCTGCTTACATTTCAGGATATTAATCCATTTGAAACAGTCTACGAACAAATTAAAAAGGTATATTAATGGAACTATTAGGAAAAAACATCATTGTTACTGGCGCCAACGGACTTGTGGGTTTGCCTGCAGTTAGAAAGTGCTTAGAAGAGGGCGCAAACAAAGTCTATGCAGTAGACATTAAAGTAAGCGAACCATTATCACAGTTAGAGCAGCAATATCCTGGCCGTTGTGAAATTGTACGCACAGACCTTACATATCTAAACAACTGTGAAGATTTATTTAAAGGCACAGATATTAACGTTGTATTGCACATTGCTGGCGTAAAGGGAAGCCCTGCAC